>ENA-OQBT01000549-OQBT01000549.1-human-gut-metagenome-genome-assembly--contig:-NODE-549-length-22074-cov-2.445528_pt1 | contig 22074 bp, 23 predicted proteins | sample MGYA00242749_ERZ504557 | MGnify/ENA primary metagenome ERZ504557 (study PRJEB26092, sample SAMD00036243) | human gut metagenome | host: Homo sapiens | study: EMG produced TPA metagenomics assembly of... | reverse complement strand
CTCACCCGTAAACGGGGCAATATACTCTTTTAATGTCATCTGATCATACTCTAAATCATTTTGTAACTGATTTTGAATATATTCTTGTATCTTCTTTGCATTTTTCCCTACAGTATCTACGTAATATCCTCTGCACCAGAAATGGCGATTTCCATATTTGTATTTTAAATTTGCATGGCGTTCGAAGATCATAAGTGTACTTTTTCCTTTCAAATACCCTACAAAACTTGAAACACTTAAACTTGGTGGTATCTTTACAAGCATATGCACATGGTCTGGGCATATCTCTGCCTCTACTATTTCTACACTTTTTCTTTTGCATAGCATACTTAAAATATTCGCAATATCCTGTTTCATCTTCCCATACGCTACTTTTCTTCTATATTTTGGTGCAAAAACAATATGATACTTACAATTCCATTTCGTATGTGCTAAACTGTTTATATCCATTTGGATAACCTCCTTTGATTTTATGTGGTTGGCGAACCAACATAATTATATCACTGGAGGTTTTTTACTGTAAGCTTAAGCAATGCTGACTCACCGGCCTAGCCGGTGGTTTATTTGTTCATCAAAGTTCCGTTTCTCTTCTGAGAAACTCCACTGTGCTGAACAGGCTTAAAGCCTAACAAAAATGAAAAAGCCGAAACACTTATGATATAAAATCAAAGTGTTTCGACTTTTTATTTATTCGAATTTGCCATTTAAGATATCATTTGTTAAACCAATACGATTTGTTTTGAAATGGAAGAATGGACGTTCTTCAAGTTCGATGATATCAACAGGATACATATATGGCTCTAGACATTCGGTAACCTTTTCGCGGATATCGTCAACTGAATAACCATCTTCTAAAACTACAAATAGATATGGTAGGAAGCAACGATGATGTTCCTCATCAGGAATGATTACAAAGAATTCGTCATCAATTCCTTCAATTTTCGCATCAGCAAGCAGATTTTCCATTGGAAGTGTCGCAAGATCTCCTCCACCATAACGAGGAGCGCTTCCTCGTGTCAATTCAAAGATGGTTCCATCTTCTGTCATATAACCAATATCACCTGTATGCAGCCATTTTTTGCCGTCAGAATGGAGTTTGATTGCGTTATCAGTTGCTTTCTTATTGTCATATCCAAGCATTGTTCCAGGACCAGACTGGCAAATCTCACCTAACTGATTATATGTACATTCTTCCTCTGTATTTGGATGGAAGATAGAGATTGTAGTCAGTGGCATAGGAATTCCAACGTTTCCATTTCCAATTGGATGAGCGGACATAGGAAGACTCATGTTAGATCCTGCTTCACTGCATCCATATCCAGCGGTAAAACGTGTTTTACAGTTATGGTCATTTAAGAACTTCTGGGCACGTTCTAACTGGTTGTTATTGTATGCTTCGCATCCTGCACCAGCAGAGATTAAATGAGACATATCATAGTCGTCAGGAACTCTTCCATTGCGCATAACAAGCTCGATAAACATCGGAATCAGTGGCCAGCAGTTTGGACGATAGCGCATCATCTCAAGGTCAACGTCCTCAGCTGCAACAAATGGACAAAGAATCAATAGTTTGTTGGATGCAAGTGGCAATAATACCATAGAAACAACAACAGCAACCAGAGATGGTGGCAATAATGTTACCATCCATGTTGGACGAAATTGATCAGAAGAACCGTAGAAATTCATTTGCTGTACGGCACCAACCATAGAAAACGCAGAATGGACTACCTGTTTAGATGGACCTGTAGATCCACTTGTGTATGCACGGAATAAAGGACGATGGATGTCTTTAGGTGCTTCTACCTCACCGGTGTAGTTTTCGCCTAATGCAAGGAAGTCATCCCATGTCATAGTACAAGGACCATAAGCAGGATAATCTGTATATTGGGAATTTAAGAAATCCCAGCTGTAATCAGGAAGAGTTGATTTGTCAGCACTGCGCAGTGGGCTTAAAAGGATTGCTTCACGGACACCACAAGCGCGGAATTTGTTAAAATCTTCCTGTGAAAGAAAATCATGAGCAAAAATTATTTTTGCTCCAGCTTTCTTGACAGCTGCAACATTTTCTTCAATTGTATTATCTCGACAAAGTAGAGAAGCTCCGATTTTTTCTGCACCTAAAAGCAGGAAGATAAATTCAGGCACAGATCTTAGGAACATAGGAATTTCATCGTTTTCACCAAAACCAACAGCCTTTAAAGCACGTGCAACCTTGTCTGTTTCTTCTTTTATCTGTTTCCATGTGATGTCACGTCCGTAATAGTGAATGGCAACAACATCATCACCTGGACAATTATACATTAAATATTCATAAAGTGTAGAATTTGGAACAGTAAGATTTTCAATCATCTCCTGTGGATAATATTGCATCCATGGACGATCAATACTTGGTTTTCCAGTCAATTTTTGTTTTATACTCATCATAACAACCTCTTTTTTTAGTTTTTGCATTAATTCATTTATATAAAAATAATAATTAATTAAATGCTGAATTTTAGTTTATCATAGAAAAGAATGAATTGATAAGAATAAACTTGAAAAAAATGATGTTTTTTGATTTTTATACAAAAAGCAACTGCAACATAAAAAAATAACGATTTTATCGTATGTTGCAGCTACATAAAAAGTAAGTTATGATCTATATTTCTGATAAAATATTGATTTGTTGAATGATATGGACGAAAAATGAATGTATTTCACTGTAATCAGAGAGAAGTTCACTAGTCGCATCATTCCATACCGCGTTAAAGAAACGGTCAAACATATGTTTAAGGTTTGGATGATTAATGATCGCAAGATTATTTGCCCAGTTATATGTGTTTAATCGAATATAAGAAAACTGGTCCGACAAAAAGATACATTGATTAGTTTGATATTTGAAATCAAGGATCATTGGTTCTTTTGCAAGCTTAAAGGTAAGGTTGGAATTCGTCTCAAATACATGTAGTAAATGATTGAAGTACTTTTTTCTCTGCGATAAAGTAAGATGAACTTTCTGGTCGTAAAAATCAAGATTTCCATCAACTACAAGATCTGATAATGCCTGGCAGTGGATAAAAAGATCAATTTCTGATTCTGCGAGTGTTCTTTGTGTCATAGAATGAAGATAACAAAGGTGATCTTCATCAAAGAACAATTCGTCGTTACTGCTTTTAAGCAAATCAAGAATTTCATGAAACAGATCATCTGGCAGGAAATGCTCTGTCATGTGACCAATTCCCCATTTTGAATGAAGAGACAAGATGGAATGCATATAATCGTGAGAGGAAAGCATCTCTTTCATGCTTGTTCTTCGGCAGAGTAAAGATTCTCTGGTACATCTGTCTTTTATTCCGTGATAGATTGGGTTGCAGTTTTTCTCATTACTGCTGATTGTAACTGACATGCAACGGTCAGGATTTACAAGAAGAGCGGAAATCATAAAATCATTTTTGACTGTAAAGATCATTCGTCCAGAAGCTTGCTGATTCTGGTACAAATAAAAATCCACCTGAGACATGGCAGAAAGCATGTTCATTATGAAGATTGAATCATAAATATCATCAATTTTATTAAGAGACAAGTCAATAACAAGAGAGAAATGAACATCCGGTAGATATGTAATAATTTTCGATGAACATCACCTTGCATAATCTGTAAGCGGTATTCGTGGTTTAATTTTAAAAGATCCATCTCTGCCATAATATCAAGCATTTTTACTCGTCTAAGTACAGGGTGCTGCATCTTTGTAATATACTGGGCGGGGCTTAAAGATGCAAAGAAGCTCACATCAGGTGCGATTAAGGAACCACAAGTATTTTGAAGATCTGTAACATAGTCATATTCGATTTCTAAGTTATCATAAATAACATTTTCAAGTTCTTCTGGAAATGAAACCTGGTAATTAGCATATAAATTTTCAAGTCCTTCAGAAGTACTTTGGTTTACAATCTCATGACTTAGACCAGAGAGAATCTTTTTCTTTGTTTTTTCTGTTGGGAGCAGGCGTCCACTGACCCATTTGCTGATATAACTGGCATCATACTGCAATGCCTTTGCAAGGCCGGAATTTTTTACACCGGAGATACTTATTAATTCTTCAAGCAGGGTGCTGAATCTGTTTTTTTCATTTGTTGACATATGATTACCTCGTGTATGTAAGACTTTGTTATCTTTAGTATAGCACAAAAAAAGATTTAATAAAGATTTAAGAAGTTCCCTCACTCTATGTTGGCATAGAATGGGGGATTTTTGTATATATGGGTTGGCTAGTGTACCACTTTTTGTACCATTTTGGAAAATTGAATAAAAATTAAGCGTATGGAGTCCAGAAAAGGGCTCATTTTTTTGACATATTGATAAAATTCATAATTCACAAACAATTAATAATAAAATTTCATGGTTACAGCAAAATGTTGAATATTTTTTCTATCTCATTCTCACAGCATCTTACGACTATTTTCAAGATTCAACAACGCAAAAATTGGAAAATAATGTTGATTAATAGATTTGCAAACAAAAGAAAACTATGCTGAAATATAGCCGTAACAAATAACGACACATTAAAGAAAGCGAGGTATCTACATGAACAGTAGAAACAATATTCAAGCAAAAGGAGAATCAAGATTAATGGATACTAACGAACTGCGAGCCTATACCAATTTAGGAAGAAACATGGCCACAAAGCTAGGAATTGAAGCAGGGGCTAAAATCAAAATGGGTAAACGTGTATTGTGGGACAAAGTCAAGATTGATCAATATTTGAATGAGCTGACAGGCGTTGAGTAATCAAATGATTAGAAAAGATACAGGGTTAACACAAGCATCTATAAGGCTGCTGCCAGATCAGGCAAACACAGGCAGCAGGAGAAAGGACAAAGAATGAATTTAAAAGAAGCTAGTACATATTTTGACGGAGTAACAAGATTTAATGATAACAGTTTCCAATGTAAATGCCCCGTACATAATGATCACACGGCAAGTATGACCGTATCTAAGGGCAAGAAAGGAATTTTGATACATTGTCATGCAGGGTGTGAAACAAAATCAATCCTAGAGGCTGTCGGGCTTCGTGAGAGTGATCTATTTTATGATAGTAACGTTACAAAGGTAAAGCAGGACTGGAAAGACCGATTAGAACACAGCAAGAGAAAGAAAATAGTAGAAATTTATAATTATGTGGATCAGAACGGCAAATACCTATACAGCAAGATCAGATTTGAAAAGGATGAGAACGGCAAGAAAGAAATGTTGTACGGAGTTCTCAACAAGGAAAAAGACTGGTTTCAATATGGATTAAAGGGAAAACATAAGACTCTTTACAATCTGCCAGAGATCAGAGAGGCAGCAGCACAAAAACGAACAATTTACTACGTTGAGGGAGAAAAGGACGTTGAAACGTTGCGAAAGATGGGACTAGCAGCAACCACGGCAGGGAGTTCTGGGGATTGGCGAAGAATCTTCACGAAATATTTTTCTGGTTGTAACGTGGTCCTGCTGCCAGACAATGACGAAGCAGGCGAAAAACTAACAAATGAAATGATCGCTGATCTGATCGGGATCGTTAACAGTATCAAGGTAGTAAAAACATCTGATCGGAAGCATGGAGACGTAACGGATTACTTCCAAGACGGCTACACGATCGAAGATTTCAACAAGTTAGTGGAAGAAACGGAATATATTCCACAGAATCAAGAAAAAGACGTAGATAAGCCGACAAAAGAAAAAAGCTATACCGCAATGGATCAAAGATAAGGTTGCAGAGCTAGAGCCAGAAGTTAACTATTCAAAAGATGATCGAGGTAACGGGGATCTGTTCGCTGATGTGTTCAAGGATGTATGCAGGTTTAACAGTACGGCAAATTGTTGGTATTGCTATAACGGGAAGTTCTGGGAAGAAGATAGATCAGGTCTGATCGTATCAGAGCAAGCGAAAATGTTACAAGATACTCTATTGATCTATGCCACAACGCTTGAAGATTATAAAGAGATGGAAGCATATAACAAGCACGTTGTGAAGATGGGACGGCAGCAGGTAAGAAAAAATATGATCTATGATGCAAGATCTAAATATCCCGTGAAAGCAGAACAATTCGATCAGCATAAAGAATTATTTAACTGTAAGAATGGTACATATAACTTAGAAACGGGAGTGTTACAAAAACATGATCCCAACGATTATATTTCTAAGATCAGCAATGTTTACTATGATCCTGCTGCCAAGAGTACAGAGATCCAAAAAACTATGAATACGATCTTACAGGGTAACAAGGAAAATATTGAATATATTCAAAAGATTTTCGGTATGGCATTATCAGGGATCACAGATGAAGAAAAGTTATTCTTACTCTATGGAGCAACGACCAGAAACGGAAAAAGCACGATTGTAGAAACATATTTGTATATGGTCAGGGACTACGGCATAACAATGCAGCCCGAAACACTAGCATTATCAAAAAAGGATTCTAGGACAGCGAACGGAGATATTGCAAGGCTTAAGGGTGCAAGGTTTGTTAATGCACCAGAACCACCGCAGAACATGAGGTTTGATGCTGCACTGATTAAACAGTTGACAGGGAACGACATGATCACAGCTAGAAAGATTTATCAAGAAGAAATGTCATTCATGCCAGAGTTTATTACACTGATCAATACAAACCATTTGCCAATCATCACAGATGAAACATTATTTACTAGTGGCAGAATTGTAGTGATTCCATTTAGAAAGCATTTTGAAGAGCATGAACAGGATAAAGGATTGAAGCGTAGATTAAAACGTAAACAGAATATTAGTGGATTCTTTAATTGGTGTGTAGCAGGCTATCAGAAGTATTTGAAAGATGGATTAGAGACAACGGAGTCTATGGATCAAGAAATTGAATCCTATCGAATGAATAGTGATAAGATAGCGGCATTTATTAGTGAAGTGTTAACGGAAGATTTTACACAAGCCGTTACAATCAAAGAACTTTATCCAGAGTATGAAAAATGGTGTGAGAAAAACAATTTTCAAGCATACGGGAAGTCTAAATTTACAAGACTATTTTAGAAGATTAGGGAGACTAAGAAATCAATGTAAAATTAAGGGAAAAAATTGCAGAAATGTAGTTAAGGGATTATATGTAAATCCATTCGAAAATAAAGAGAGGTAACAAAAATAACATTTCATGGGCGTAAACCCCTTATATATAGTACTTTTCTATTATAGTTTACGCCTAAAAATGTTATAAATGTTACCCCTACCCCGAAAGCCGCATAAATACGTGGTTTTCGGGACCTTAAAAAATCAATCAAAAAACACGTGAAATTTTTCAAAACAAAAAAGTAAAAATCAAGGGTATGAAATCATGGCGAAAATTGAAGAGATGAAAACAGAGTTTGACATATTCAAAGAAGTATGGAATATATACAAGAAATTTTACTTTGTAACGGATAATAATGAGTTCTGGGATGAACTTGTAAATGAATGTGGAAAGGTCAGGGATAAATACAAAATAGTAACCTATGCAGCAGGTTATTAATGGTTATTATTCAGGATCTGGAAGAAAGGGGGAAGAACGATGATCACAGAATGTAAATTTAGTTATGACCAGATCAAGAAGCTATCAAAAGAAATGGTCATACTGATTGATACAAAAGAGAAAGCAAACGATCATATCACAGATTACTTTGATAAAAAGGGGATTGCATACAAGAGGCAGGCGTTAGAGTTTGGAGATTATAGTTTTATGATTCCGCAGGTTGAGGGTTTGACTAGTAACGAGCTGTATTTTCATAAGGAAATCGTAGTAGAACGTAAGAACAGCCTTGAAGAATTGAGTGGAAACCTAGGGAAGAATCGCGATCGGTTCGAGAAAGAATTTCTAAAGGCTAGGAATAACGGTTGCAGCATCCATCTGATGGTTGAGAATCCGCAAGGCTACAACGACATTATGAGACACAACTACAACACAGATTTCAAGCCCGTTGCGTATATGGCCAGTCTAAAGAGCTTTGAACAGCGATATGATCTGAAAGTACAGTTTATAGATAAGCAGTACAGCGGATACAACATATATAGCACGTTTTACTACTATATGAGGGAAATGTTGCACTAATGTTATAAAATGGATAGAAAGCGATTCTGTGAAGTCACAGAGGTGCGTGCAGATGATAAGGCAGCAGGTTGTCAAGTTGTAAATGATTCTGCTGCCGCTAACTTGCTCAAAATTGAGCGGGTTCAAAAGTGGACAGGGAAAATTAGCTTGCCAACTACTCCAGATAACCAAAGTTTAAAAATATAATAGCACAGTCCAAGATTGGACGCAGCGAACCGTATACGTATTTTATGAAACCGTAATAAGTTACGTTTTGGACAAAAATGTCTAAAAGTTTTTTCAGAAGTGGAAGAAAGTATTTCTAAAATGATAACAAATGCTAACATTGAAAACGTATACAGGATCATAAGAAACCGTAATAAGTTACGTTTTACTCAAAAATGAGTGAAAGTGAGGGGCGTACCTTTGGTACGGCTGTACTGAAAAAGTTAAGAAATGTTAAGGTTGAAACATATATAGCAAAATGTTGAGAAATGTCAAGGTTGGAAGCAATTAATGAACACGATACGCACGCAGGAGAGTTTTGTAACACGATACACGCACGAGGCGTTGAACTCCGAGCGAACACCGAGAAAATGTTAAGAAACGTTAAGGATCAAGAATATATGCACTAAAAAAAGATGCACCTATAAAGACATGGTGCACCCTGCTGATGATTTTGGTTGTAACGGCAATTATATTTCATAAAATTCTTTTTGGGAATCACGGGTTATAGCCTTTATATCTGCATTTAGTAGATCACAGATAGAGCACATTTCTTGAAATGAAAAGCTATCACGATATAATTTATTGCTCATAGATTGGGGCTTAATCCCTAGCTTTGCGGCTAATTCATTTACACTGATATTTCTTTCTGCTAATAGTTGTTTGATTATTTTTGAACCTGCCATAACAGTATACTCCTTTCTTAATACTCATTATTAGTTATAATAACATAATAACGAAATCAAATCAATATCGAGTATATAATAATCGGTAAAGAGTATAAGAAGATGAAAATATACTCAAAAAAGAGTAAAAATGTATTGACTTCATACTCGATATCGAGTATAATGTAATTACAGTAAAGGAAAGGCAACCGAGGAAAGCCGAAAGCACTCGATACCTGAAACCATATCCTTGTGAGCTACCAAGAGGATTCGCAATAGTCAAGAAGATGATTCAGGGGTTGCCGGTCTAATACAAGAACCACAAAGAAAGGAAGTGCAAGCTATGGGAGAAAGAGCAATACAAAACAGAATCCGCAGGCTTCAGGAACTGGACAGGCAGCAGGCAGAGATTGAAGCGAGAGAGAAAAACTAAAGGACGAGATCAAGAAAGATATGCAGAAGAAAGGCATTGATCAGGTAAAGGCAGGCAACTTTATCGTAAGATGCAAGAAGATCATATCTAGTCGTTTTGATTCTAAGAGATTCAGAGCAGATCATGAGGACCTTTATAAAAGCTACCAGAAGAAACAGGAAGCAATGAGATTTTCCGTTACGGGAATGAATGCATAGGACTAACACAAGAACCTAAGAAAGGCTAAATTATGAACAAAGAAATGGACAAACTTATCAAGATTGATTCAATGATCACAGAAGTTGAACTCAAGGCAAAAGTAATAGATGTGATCCTGCAAGATCAAGAAAATGCTTATTTTGATGTTGACGGGGATTGCAAAGAGGCATACATAACAGCTATGCACGATCAGGCAGCAACAAGAAACTACAACGCAATCGTAATGATCAGAGAACAATTATCAAAACTGGAAGAGCTGTCAAAGCTATATGCTAGTATAGATCGCAAGGCCTTAGTGTCTTAACGATAAATAAAAAAGGACTGCTGTAAATCAGCGGTCCGCAATCTTAGAAACCTATTGAACTGGACGTATGATATAACTCAATAGTTAGATCGAAACGAAACTTTCTATCCTCGACAAAAATAAAGGCCCTGCACTCACAGGCAAATGAGCTACAGGGCTAACACAAGAACCTATTAACAAAGAATAGGCTGATTAGATTATACCACAATTCAGCCTAAAAGCAACAGGCGGCAGACATAAAAACCTGCTGCCTTTTTTGTACAAGGGGGAATTAGTATGGCAAAGCTACCCAATGGAGTAACACAGCGAAAAGATGGCTTGTATGTAGGTCGTTTTCAATATCAGGGAATCAGGTACAACATTACTGATCAGGACATGAAGAAGTGTGCTGACAAACTGGAAAAGATGAAATACGAGATCAAGAACGGGATCTACTGCAAAGAGTCCGTTGTAACGGTCAACAGTTGGTTTCGTACATGGATAGACGAATACAAAAAGCCAACCGTTAAGGAAAACACGATTGATACATATGAGATCATTTATAAAAAGCATATCAAAAAGCCTTTAGGCAGCAGGAAGATAAAAGAGATACGCCCTGAAATGATCCAGAGACTGTATAATTCAATGAAAAAGCATGATCTATCAAAGTCAACGATTCAGACAACAGGAACGATCTTACACAGTATGTTTCAACAGGCGTATAAGAATGAGATGATACAGAAAAATCCCGTATCAATGGCAACAATCCCAAAAATGAAGAACAAAAAGGAGTCAAGAGTTATGACGTTGGAAGAACAGAAGTTATTTATGGAATATGCAAAAGATAGTGAAATAGCGGATATATGCGAATTGTTCCTATCCACAGGGCTTAGAAGTGGAGAATTAAGAGGCTTAGACTGGGAAACTGACATAGATTTCAAGAATAAAGTGATCCATGTAACGGGTACATTATGCCACAGTGGGGAAACTGGATGGCGTAAAGATGAACCAAAGACCAGAACATCAAAGAGAGATATACCGATGTTGGGAAATGTGGAACGCCTGCTAAAGAAAGTAAGGCGGCAGCAGATGGAGAAAAAACTATATATGGGGATAAGTGGCAACCAGTCAAGGGGTTTGAAAATCTTGTATTTCTGGAAGAATCAGGACTGCCAATGTACCAAAGTTCGTTAAAACCAAAGTAGATAAAATACAACGTGCGATCATTAAAGATGGTCATGAGTTTGAACGGATCACACCACACACGTTCCGTCATACATTTGCTACAAGATGTATAGAGAATGGAATACCACCGCAGGTATTAAAAGGAATTTTAGGACACAGTACGTTATCAATGACAATGGATTTATACGCCCATGTACTGCCAGATACCAAAGCAAAAGAGCTACAGAAGATAGCGAACTTATTTTAACCGTTGATTATTCAGCGGTTTCTTTTTTTTGCCTTGTAACGGGTTTAGTGTACCACTTTTTGTACCACTTTCTATAAAACATGATGAACAAAGACGGTAGCATAATATAGAAGAAATGGCTTAAATAGGCGTTGATAATCAAAGATAGACATGAAAAGATTTAATAAAGATTTAAGAAGTTATAACTAGATACTTTCTGTTTTGAATGATATAATACTATGATAGCGAAAAAGAGCAAAGGAGAAAAGCATGAAAACTTTTTTTAAGAATATCGGAAATACGATCGTAAAGAAGCTTCGAAAACACCCATTGATATGTAATTTTGTATTGTCAGTTGTGCTGGCGTTTGTATTGGAAGTTTTGGGACGTCAGACATTTGATCTTAGTGCTGTGGGATTTGTGGATCAGAGAAGCAAGATGTTTTTATATAGCATCTTTATTATTTTCGTAACATACTCTGTGACACTGATTACTAAGAGACGACTATTTTCCTATATAATAGTAACACTGCTATGGAGTATCGTTGGAATCGTAAATTTTATGATGCTCAGTTCAAGAAATACTCCATTTACGTATGTAGATATTACGTTGATGAAGTCTGTATTGCCAGTTATGAATAATTACTTCTCGCCACTTGAGATTGGAGCAATGGGAGCATTGTTACTGATCGCATTGGTATTGTTAGTAGTGGCTTACATGTATCTTCCAATAGAAGAACACTTAAACCGCAAGAGCGGATTTATAAAAGTTATAGTGATCATAGCAGTATTTTCGGGAGTTACTTCTTATGGATTTAAGAGTGGAATGCTGGTAGATCAGATCCATAATATCCGAATTGCATTCAGTGATTATGGAACACCGTATTGTTTCAGTATTACAGCCTTGAAGAATGGAATTGATAAACCATCAGATTATTCAGAAAAGAAGATCAAAAAGATTGAGAAACGAACACAGAAGAAGGTTGCAAAGATGAAGAAAGAAAAGGTAAAGAAACCAAATATCATCTTTGTACAGTTGGAATCACATTTTGATATTACGCAGGTCAAAGGAGTTAAGTTTAACAAAGATCCATTACCAAATTTCCATAAGTATATGAAAGGGTATTCCTCTGGACAGCTTTCTATGCCGTCTTATGGGGCAGGAACAGCAAACTCTGAGTTTGAACTGATCACAGGAATGAATCTGGACCATTTTGGAGCAGCAGAATATCCATATAAAACAGTGCTTCAGAATACAACGACAGAGAGCATGGCGACGGTATTGAAGAATTACGGATATAAGGCACACGCGATCCATGATAACAGTGCGGCATTTTATGATCGAGATCTGGTATTCTCACAGCTTGGTTTTGATACATTTACAACAAAAGAAAGTATGAACATCAAGAAATGGACAGAAAATGGATGGGCAAAAGATCAGATTCTGACCGGTTGTATTATGGATAGTTTGGATTCTACGAAGGGACAGGATTATGTTTATTGTATTTCTGTACAGGGACATGGAGATTATCCAACAACACAGATCATCGAGAATCCGGAGATCACGGTTGAAGGAATTGAGGATGAAGCACTGAAGAATAAATATACTTATTATGTCAATCAGGTTTATCAGATGGATCAATTTGTCGGGAAACTGGTCAAAGCATTACAACAGCGTGGAGAACCAACGATTCTTTGTATGTATGGAGATCATCTTCCAAGTTTGGAGATCGAAGATGAAGATCTGACATATGGAAATAAATATCAGACAAGTTATTTTATGTGGGATAATATTGGATTGAAGAAGAAGGACGGAACGATCGAGGCGTATGATCTTGGATCAGAAGTCTGAATAAGTGTAATATCCATACAGGAGTAATGAACAGTTTTCACCAGACAAGAAAAGGTACAAAAAATTATCAGAAAGACATGAAAGAGCTTCAGTATGATATGTTGTACGGAAAACAGTATGTATGGAATCAGGAGAATCCATTTAAGGCAACGGACCTTCAATTTGGAATCCGGCCGCTTACGGTGACGAAGATATATGAGACAAAGGACAGCATCTTTATCGTAGGAAACAATTTTACGAATTTCTGTCAGGTATTTGATGGCGATGTAAAGATCAATACAACCTACCATAATGAACATCTTTTGGAGGTATCGAAGAAAGATCTCAAAGATGGGGATACGTTTAAAGTAAGCATCGTCAGCAAGGCTCCAAGGTACTAAGCAGTTCAAATGAGTATGTTTATCAAGAAAAAAGTGAAAAATAACGCAAAGATGCTTGTATAACGCTCAAATCTTATGTTATAATAGGTGAATGTTTGTGAAATTACAAAAAAGATAATAATTTTTAGGAGGATCTATACAGATGAGTTTGCAAGTGGAAAACTTAGAACATAATATGGCAAAGGTAACAATTGAAGTTGAAGCAGCGAAATTAGATGACGCTATCAAACAGGCTTTCAACAAGAAGAAAGGACAGTTTAATGTACCTGGATTCCGTAAAGGAAAAGTGCCTTTCCAGTTGATCGCAAAAGAATATGGAGTTGAAATCTTCTATGAAGATGCAGCAAACATCTTAATTCCAGACGCTTATGCAGAAGCTATGAAAGATACAGATTTAGAGATCGTTTCAAGACCAGAAATCGATGTTACTCAGTTAGAGAAAGGTAAAGACTTTATCTTCACAGCAACATTTGCATTAAAACCAGAAGTAACTTTAGGAGACTACAAAGGAATTGAAGTACCTAAAACAAGAGTTACAGTGAAAAAAGACGAGATTGAAGAAGAATTAAAGAAAGTTCAGGAACAGAACGCAAGAGAGATCACAATTGAAGATCGTGCAGTAAAAGATGGTGATATTTTAACAATTGATTACTCTGGATCTGTTGATGGAGTGAAATTCGAAGGTGGAACAGCTGAAGATCAGACATTAGTTATCGGATCTGGAGCATTCATCCCAGGATTTGAAGAACAGTTAGTAGGAAAGAATTTAAATGAAACAGCAGATATCAACGTGACATTCCCAGAAGAATATCATGCACCTGATCTTGCAGGAAAAGATGCTGTATTTACAGTAACAGTAAAAGCGATCAAAGAAAAAGAACTTCCAGAATTAGATGACGAATTCGCAGCAGAAGTATCTGAATTTGAAACATTAGAAGATTACAAAGCAGATATTAAAGAAAAAATCCGCGATAGAAAGAAAGAAGAAGCTAATACTGAAAGAGAAAACAAGATCGTAGATGCAGCTGTAGAAGCAGCTACAATGGATATTCCAGAAGCTATGATCGAAGAACAGGTTCAGCAGATGACAGATGAATTTGCTCAGAGATTAAGCTATCAGGGACTTTCTATGGAACAGTATTTAATGTTCTCTGGAATGGATGCACAGAAATTCGCAGATGACTTAAAACCACAGGCAGTTAAGAGAATCGAAACACGTCTGGTATTAGAAGCAATCGCGAAAGCAGAAGATATCACAGCAAGCGAGGAAGACTTCAAAGCAGAACTGGAAAAGATGGCAGGAATGTATCAGATGGAAACAGAGCAGCTTGAAAAGATCATTCAGGGAGCTCAGAAAGACCAGATGATGGATGACATCGCAGTACAGAAAGCTGTAGATTTCCTTGTAGGTGAAGCAAAATAAGCAAGGCATTTTATAACTTTATGTTCTATTTGACAGACATAAATAAACTGCCTTAACTATCATTAGGAGGATGCAAGGATGAGTTTAGTACCTTATGTCATTGAACAAACAAGCAGAGGAGAAAGATCTTATGATATTTACTCCAGACTGCTTAAAGAAAGAATCATTTTCTTAGGAGAAGAAGTGAATGATGTCACAGCAGGACTTGTAGTTTCTCAGTTATTATTCTTAGAATCAGAAGATCCAGATAAAGACATCAATTTATATATCAATAGCCCTGGCGGTTCTGTAACCGCCGGAATGGCGATCTATGATACGATGCAGTATGTGAAGTGTGACGTATCCACAATGTGTATGGGAATGGCTGCCAGTATGGGAGCGTTCCTGTTATCTGGTGGAACAAAAGGAAAACGTCTGGCTTTACCGAATGCTGAGATCATGATCCATCAGCCATCTGGAGGAGCACAGGGACAGGCAACAGAGATTGAGATCGCAGCAGAACATATTCTTAGAACAAAGAAGAAATTAAACACGATCTTAAGCGAGAATACAGGACAGCCATATGAGACAATCGTCAAGGATACAGAACGTGATAACTGGCTCACTGCACAGGAAGCACTGGAATACGGCCTGATCGATAAGGTTATGGAAAATAGATAGTGATAGAATAGTGGGGTGATCTGGTGGCAGGTTATAATGACGAAAAAAAAGTATTAAGATGTTCTTTTTGTAATAAGACACAGGACCAAGTCCGCAAACTGATCGCGGGACCAAAGGGTAAGAATGTTTATATTTGTGATGAATGTATTGACATTTGTTCTGAGATTATTGAAGAAGAATTTGAACAGTATGCAGAGAATGACGGAGAGATCAATTTACGTAAGCCAAAAGAGATCAAAGAATTTCTAGACCAGTATGTTATTGGACAGGACGAAGCAAAGAAAGTACTTTCCGTAGCTGTATATAATCATTACAAAAGAATTTTAATGGGTGGAGACTCTGATGTAGAATTGCAGAAGAGTAATATTTTAATGCTTGGACCAACAGGTTCAGGAAAAACATTATTAGCCCAGACATTAGCAAAGATGTTAAATGTACCATTTGCGATCGCAGATGCAACTGCTCTTACAGAAGCAGGATATGTTGGTGAAGATGTTGAGAATATTCTTCTTAAGATCATTCAGGCAGCAGACTATGATATTGACCGTGCACAGTGCGGAATCATCTATATTGATGAGATTGATAAGATCACAAGAAAGTCTGAGAATACATCGATCACAAGAGATGTCTCTGGAGAGGGTGTGCAGCAGGCATTATTAAAGATCATTGAAGGTACTGTAGCGTCTGTGCCGCCACAGGGAGGAAGAAAACATCCTCATCAGGAATTTATTCAGATTGATACATCCAATATCCTGTTTATCTGTGGAGGAGCCTTTGATGGATTAGAGAAGATCATCGAATCAAGAATTGGTAAGAAATCTATTGGATTTGGAGCAGATGTATTTGGGCAGAAGGAAACAGATCTCGGTGAGCTGTTAAGACAGGTATTACCAGAAGATTTTGTGAAGTTTGGTCTGATTCCAGAGTTCATTGGACGAGTTCCAGTGAATGTATCTCTAAATCCATTGGATGAAGAAGCCTTAGTACGCATTTTGAAAGAACCAAAGAGTGCTCTCGTGAAACAGTACCAGAGATTGTTCGAGATGGATGGTGTGAAACTTATGTTTGATGATGATGCATTAGTTGCAATTGCCAAGAAAGCATTAGAACGTAAGACAGGTGCCAGAGGACTTCGTGCGATCATGGAGGGTGTGATCATGGATTTAATGTACGAAATCCCATCACAGACAGATGTATCAGAGTGCCTGATCACAAAAGATGTCGTAGAAGGTAAAGAAAAACCAATGATCGAACATTCTGGAGTGAAGGTGAAAGCCGCAGTGCCAAAAAAACGGGTAAAGACAAGCAATCATGGTGAGATTGCATAGATAGATTAGCCGAAATAAAAACTGCTTTCATGCAAGAGATTCTTGTGTCAAAGCAGTTTTTCTTCGTGTCTGATGAAATTTACAGACAAATAATTCAGAAATGAAAGGAAGACTTGAATGAAAAAAACACTACCGATGCTTCCAATGAGAGGCAAGTATATATTTCCGAATACAGTCATTCATTTTGATGTATCACGAAGCCGTTCTGTAAAAGCAATTGAAGAAGCTATGGAACATGACCAGATGATCTTTTTAAATAATCAGATCGATCCGATGGCAGAAGATCCAGGAATTGAGGATTTATATCGTGTAGGAACACTGGCAAGGATCAAACAGGTTGTAAAGCTTCCAAAGAATATTTTGAGAGTTTTTGCAGAAGGATTATTTCGTGCAGAACTTTCTGAGACTGTTGAGTACGAACCATTCTATAAAGTAGAGGTTTTATATGATCATGTAGAACAACAGTCATTTGAAGAATTTGAAAGAGAAGCATTTCTTCGAATGATCAAAGAAGCGTTTGAAGGTTATGCGAAATCCTGGCCGCATCTGGATCAGAATATGGTAAATTATATTTTATTGTTGACAGATGTAGAGATTCTGGTGGATGAACTTGCAACACATATTCCATTTTCTTATCCAGAGAAACAGAAACTTTTGGAAGAAATGGATCTAAAAGAGCGCTGTGAATTAATGCTTGTCATGCTACAGGAAGAACTAGATGTTCTGAAATTAAAGCAGAAGATCCAACAGAAAGTCAAAGTGAATGTTGACAAAAATCAGAAGGAATATGTGCTGCGGGAGCAGATCAAAGTAATCCGCGAGGAACTTGGAGAGACGAATGTAGAAGATGAAGCGGATGAATTTATGGAGAAACTTAAGAATCTAAAAGCATCCGATGAAGTCAAAGAGAAGCTCAAAAAAGAAATCTCGCGTTTTCAAACAATGGGAAATCAGACACCAGAAAGCTCTGTGTTAAGAACTTATATCGATACAATGTTTGAAGTTCCGTGGGAAGAGATGAGCGAAGATTCCACAGACTTAGATCATGCACAACAGGTGCTTGATCAAGATCATTATGGAATGGAAAAAGTCAAGGAACGTGTTTTGGAATATTTAGCAGCACGTGCTATGAGTGGAAAGAAAGATGCAGCCATCCTTTGTCTTGTAGGGCCTCCAGGAACAGGAAAGACATCCATTGCCAGATCGATTGCGAAAGCAACGAACAAAAAATATATTCGTTTATCTCTTGGCGGCGTCAGGGATGAATCAGAGATCCGTGGACATAGGAAAACTTATGTTGGAGCGATGCCAGGACGTATTGTTGAAGCATTAAAGAAGGTAAAAGTTAGAAATCCGTTAATGTTATTGGATGAGATCGATAAGACAGGGAAAGACCAGAGAGGAGATACCGCGTCTGCACTGCTTGAAGTATTAGACCCGGAACAGAATGAACATTTTACAGATCATTATCTGGAAGTTGCATTGAATTTAAGTGATATCTTATTTGTTGCAACGGCCAATGACCTTTCTACGATTCCAAGACCACTGCTTGACCGTATGGAGATCATCGAGGTATCAAGTTATACAGAGAATGAGAAGTATCACATTGCGAATGACTATCTGGTAAAGAAACAGATGGAAGCGAATGGATTAAATGATACACAGATTCACTGGAAGGAAGATGCCCTGAGATTTCTGATCACAGATTATACAAGAGAAGCAGGGGTCAGAAACTTAGAGAGAAGAATTGGACAAGTTTCGAGAAAGGTGACAAGAGACATCTACCAGAAGAAACACAGAAAAGTAACAATCACAAAGAAAGTGATCAAAGATTATCTTGGAAGACCTGTTTATGAATGGGAAAAAGACACTCTAAGAGATCAGGTCGGAATTGTTCATGGACTGGCTTGGACAGCTGTTGGTGGGGTAACATTAAAGATTGAAGTAAATGTTATGCCGGGAAAAGGAGCGGTTCAGGTGACGGGATCCCTTGGAAATGTCATGAAAGAGTCTGCACAGGCAGCGATCAGTTATATCAGAAGCAGAGTAGAAAATATAAGATCAAACAGGATTTCTTTGAAAAACATGATATACATATTCATATTCCAGAAGGAGCTGTGCCAAAAGACGGACCATCTGCTGGAATTACGATGACAACAGCCGTTTTGTCAGCGATCACAGGTAATAAAGTCTGTGGAAATCTGGCAATGACAGGGGAAGTTACGATCCGCGGAGATGTTCTTATGATCGGTGGATTAAAAGAAAAGCTTCTCGCAGCAAAACGGCTTGGAATTACAAAAGTACTTGTTCCAAAATCAAATGAAAAAGATGTCAAAGAGTTTGAAGAGGAAGTTGTCGAAGGTCTTGAGATCATCTATGTAAAAACTATGACACAGGTGATCAAAGAAGCATTTGTACATTAGATCGAAGGAAATAGAAACTGGAGGCAGTGATGAATTACGAAGAAGCAATGAATTTTATACAAAATACGAGTAAATTTGGAAGTGTTTTAGGACTTGATAATATCAAAGAATTATTAGAAAGACTTGGAAATCCACAGGATCAGCTTAAAGTGGTTCATATTGCCGGAACCAATGGAAAAGGATCAACACTTGCATTTCTTGCAGGAATCTTCAGAGAAAGTGGATATCGTGCGGGGAGGTATGTCTCCCCGGCATCTTTTTTGCTACGAAGAGAGATTTCGCATCAATGAAGAGAAACATTTCGAAAGAAGATCTGTGCTTTTATATGGAAAAAATAAAGAAAATTTCAGATGAGATGGTGAGAGACGGGATGTCACATCCGACAATGTTTGAGATTGAAACGGCACTCAGTTTTCTTTATTTTCTCGATAAAAAAGTGGATGTTGTGTTATTGGAAACAGGAATGGGTGGCAGACTTGATGCAACGAACGTAGTTAAGAAACCGATTGCGGTGATCATTGCATCGATCGGAATGGACCATATGCAGTTTCTTGGAGACACGATAGAAAAGATCGCAGCAGAAAAAGCGGGGATCATAAAAGAAGGATGTCCAGTTATTTCATATAACAATCAAGAATCCGTAAATGAAGTGATCAAAGAAAAGGCAAAAGAGATGCACTGCAAGGTTACTTTTGTAAATTCGGAAGGGATCCGTGTGTTAAGTGAATCTTTAAATGGAGAGAGCTTTTCTTATCGTTCATCAGATGGAAGATGGTATGAAAAGATAGAAATTCCTCTTCTTGGAAGACATCAGATCAATAATGCTGCCTTGGCATTAGAAGCATTGAATACGATAAGAAATTATATTGTATCAGTGAATTTCAGACAGAAGATGGATTACGTAAAACAATCTGGAGAGGCAGGATCGAGATCTTAGAAAAGGACCCACTGGTTATTTGTGACGGAGCACATAATCCGGATGGAGCGAAAAGTCTGTTAAATTTTTTACAAAATAATTTTACAAACAGACGATTAATCTATATAATGGGAGTGTTATCAGATAAAGACTATGAACAGATGATACAGATCCTTACGTCAATGGCAGCAAAAGTTTACACGGTAGCACCAGATAATGCGAGGGCTTTATCAAGTAAGGATCTTGCAGAATGTGTAAGGAAATATCATCATGATGTAGAAGAAAGACAGAGACTGAAAGAGTGTCTTGAAGAGGTAAAACAACAAGCAGATAAAGAAGACGTGATCATAATCTGTGGTACATTATCATTCAGAATGAATTAAAATAGAAGGATAGAAACAGTGGAAAGATTCCAAAAGATCGTAATGGCATGAGAAATACAAGGAGACATACGAGAGACTACAACAATTAGAAATAGATCGAAAGTTTTGCGGTCATGATATAGAACATTTTTTGTCGGTGGCAAGAATCAGTTATCTGATGATCCTTGAAAAAAGACTTCCTGTGTCCAAAGATATCATTTATGCGACTGCATTGCTTCATGATCTTGGGAGAGCTGATCAGTATGAAAAGGGAATTTCTCACGAGGAAGCGGGAGCGATTCTTGCCGAGGAGATCTTAACGGACTGTGGATATACCAGAGAAGAGAGAAAGTTTATGACAGATACGATCTTAAGGCATAGAGATATGAAAGAAGAAAGCGAAAGTTTTTGCATCAATCTTTTATCGTGCAGATAAACTTTCAAGAGATTGCATCCACTGCAAAGCAAGACAGGAATGTTATTGGCCGGAAGAAAAAGAAAAACAACAAGTATATATACTAGGAGAGATGCTATGATTATTGGAAATAAGACATTTGATACGAAACATCATGGATACATCATGGGAATTTTGAATGTGACACCAGATTCATTTTCAGATGGAGGAAAATATGATCATTTAGATGCGGCACTAAAGCATGCTGATGAGATGATCAGAGATGGAGCAGCGATCATTGATGTTGGAGGAGAATCTACAAGACCCGGATACACGTTGATCTCTGATGAAGAAGAAATCGCAAGAGTCACAACCTGTGATCGAATCATTAAAAAGGAATTTGATGTACCAGTATCTCTAGATACTTATAAATCAGGAGTTGCAAAAGCAGGAATCGAGGCTGGAGCAGATCTGATCAATGACATCTGGGGGCTTAAGTGGGATGGAACTATGGCTGCAGTTTTAGCAGAAACAGGAGTTGCTTCTTGCTTGATGCATAACCGTAAGGATACAGATTATAAGGATTATTTAAATGATGTGGTAGCAGATTTAGATGAGACGATGAAGATAGCAAAGGAAGCTGGAATCAAGAAAGAAACGATCATGCTGGATCCAGGGATTGGATTTGCCAAGGATCTTGATCAGAATTTAGAGCTTATGAACCATCTGGAGTTATTAAATCAGTGGGATGTACCAGTTCTTCTTGGAACATCTAGAAATCCATGATCGGTTTAACGCTGGATCTTCCATCAGATCAGAGAGTAGAAGGAACTGTGGCAACAACGGTCAGTGGATATATGAAAGGATGCAGATTTTTCAGGGTTCACGATGTTAAAGAAAATATGCGTGCAATGAAGATGATAGAAGCAATTTGTGCAAAATAGTCCAGCGGTGTGATGTCAAGAGATAAATAACACAAAAAACATATATTTTTGTATATATCTCATGAAGACAAAAAACATCCACCTAAGCCCTGTCGTTCAAATTTTTAAAAATGAACAGGGCGTA
>ENA-OQBT01000547-OQBT01000547.1-human-gut-metagenome-genome-assembly--contig:-NODE-547-length-22140-cov-3.824059_pt1 | contig 22140 bp, 23 predicted proteins | sample MGYA00242749_ERZ504557 | MGnify/ENA primary metagenome ERZ504557 (study PRJEB26092, sample SAMD00036243) | human gut metagenome | host: Homo sapiens | study: EMG produced TPA metagenomics assembly of... | reverse complement strand
CGTCAGAAGACTCCTTCCTCTTAGGTTGGAGATGAATGGCGAGTCTGTGGTATAATATCAGTAGCAGTTAGACTTCTGCGTGAACAAAAAAGTATTTTCAATCAACGGCCTTTGAGCCGTTTTCGGAGGAGCACTCTCCCTTGCCGCAGCACGACGCCATAGGCGAATCGCGACGGGTAGAAAAGAAGTGCAAAATGTATCTACCAAGTAAGCAGAACTTAGATTTCGAGGGACTGTGTAAGGGGCTTTTGGACAGACCTTTGAGAATAAGGCTATCCTGATTCCAGGAGGAAACTAAAACAGCAGCCTTCTCAAGAATCTCCTAATTCTACAAGCAGGAGAGGTTCAATCGAACAGTATGGATTTACGTAGGCCTCTTCCTTCCGGGCGGCGCACCACGGGTACGCCCCTCGGCTGTTGGGGGAGGATCCTGTTAAAATTTGTCTTGACAGGCAGGGCGTTTGTGTTTATAATAAACGTAATTTTACAGAAGGCGATGAAGGAGAAGCAAATTATGGGTCCTTTCAGAGAGCTGCCGGGTGGTGCGAGGCAGCAGGGCTGTAAGGCGTTCCGCTCTGGAGCTGCAAATGATGAATTTGACGGGTACGCCCGATATAGCGGTACAAGTTGGCCGAAAGGCAAGTTGGGTGGCAACGCGGGAATATCGACTCTCGTCCCTTTGATGGGACGGGAGTTTTTTTATTGGTATGGCAGAAGACTTCCCCTGCGGTCTTCTCATAGTAAGAGGTGGAAATATGAAGAGAGTGTACAATTTCAATGCAGGCCCATCGGCAATGCCTTTGGAAGTCCTCAAGGAAGTGCAGGACGAATTTCTCGATTTCAATCATACGGGGATGAGCATCGTCGAAATCAGTCATCGCAGTGCTGCCTATCAGGAAATGCAGGACGACACGGTGGCGACGCTGAAGAAGCTCCTAACTGTTCCTGACGATTACCATATCGTCTTCATCCAGGGCGGCGGCAGTATGCAGTTCGTCATGCACGCGGCCAATTTCCTCAAGAAACGCGGCGGTTATTTGAATACCGGGGTATGGTCCAACAAGGCCATGGAAGCGGCTTCCTTCTTCGGGGAAACCTATGAAGTCGCTTCGAGTAAAGCCGATCACTTTACGTACATCCCCAAGGCAGACAGCTTCGTCGTCAAGCCCGATACGGACTATATTTACATGACATCGAACAATACCATCCATGGGACGGAATGGCATGATTTTCCGTCTTTCGACGTTCCTTTGTTCTGTGATATGTCCAGCGATTTTCTCAGCCGCCCGGTAGATGTGAAGAATTTCGATTTCATCTATGCCGGTGTCCAGAAGAACGTCGGTCCGGCCGGCGTCGTCGTCGCCATCATCAAGACGACCTGCTGAATAAGGTCTGCCGCGATTTGCCGCTCATGCTGCAGTATAAGACCTATGTCGACCACGATTCGACATACAATACGCCGCCGGTGTTCAATATTTATTTCGTCAATAAAGTAGCTCACTGGCTCGACGACCACGGCGGATTGCAGGCCATGTATGAACGCAATCAGAAGAAAGCCGCCATTGTCTACGGCGTCATCGACGACAGCCACGGCTTCTACCGCGGCCATGCCCGCCAGGATTCGCGCAGCTTGATGAATGTCACCTTCAACTTGCCGACGAAGGAACTGGAAGCACAGTTCGTCGCCGAAGCAGCCGAACACGACCTCATCGGTGTCAAAGGCCATCGGTCCATCGGCGGCTGCCGGGCGTCCATTTACAATGCCGTCACCGAAGAAGGCTGCCAGCCTTGGCCGATTTTATGAAACAATTCCAGAAGAAACATTAATGTGTCAGTAATAGGGGGAGAAAGAACATGAAGATTTTAGTCAGCGATGACGTATCGATGAAAGGCGTAGAACTCTTACGCGAAAACGGTTATGAAGTAGATGTCAAGAAGAACCTCGATGAACAGGGCCTGATCGACTGCATCGGCGAATACGACGGCCTCATCACCCGTTCCATGACCCACGTTACGGAAAAAGTCATCGAAGCGGCTACGAAATTGAAAGTCGTCGGCCGTGCCGGTGTCGGCGTCGACAGCATCGACTTGAAGAGCGCAACGTCCCGGGGCATCGTCGTCGTCAATACGCCGACCTCCAATACGCTGGCTGCCACAGAACACACCTGTGCCATGATCATGGCCATCACCCGCCACATCCCGCAGGCCCACAATTCGCTCATGGCCGGCAACTGGGACCGCAAGACTTTTACAGGCATCCAGCTCCAGAACAAGACTATCGGCATCATCGGCGTCGGCCGTATCGGTTCGCGCATTGCCAAACGCATGCAGGCTATGGAAATGAAGACCATCGGTTATGACCCGTACATCCCGGAAGAACGGTTCAAACAGCTCGGCGTCGAACAAGTCGACTTGGATACCCTCCTCAAACGGTCGGACTACATCACCATGCATACGCCGCTGACCAAGGAAACTCGGGGCCTCATCGGCAAGGAAGAAATCGCCAAGATGAAAGACGGCGTTCGGGTCATCAACGTTTCTCGCGGAGCTGTCCTCGATATTTATGCCTTGGCGGAAGCCCTCAAGAGCGGCCATGTAGCCGGCGCTGCTATCGACGTCTTCCCGACGGAACCGCTGACCAAGGACATCAACCCCTTCCTGGGCATGGACAACGTGGTCATTACGCCGCACCTCGGCGCATCGACAGTAGAAGCTCAGATCGGCGTTTCCATCGATGTCGCTGAAGGCGTCATGGAAGCCCTCAAGGGCGAACCGGTTGCGACGGCTGTCAACATGGCCCCGGTACCGCCCAATGTCTACAACGTCATCCATCCTTATTTCGACCTCATGGAACGCATGGGTAACTTAGCTGTTTACCTGGCCGATGCGCCGATGAAGGAAATCGAAGTCGAATATACGGGCGAACTGGCCGATACGGAAACGCGTCTGCTGACGACGGCTGTCCTCAAAGGGGCCCTCAACCCGATCCTCCAGGAATCGGTCAACTACGTCAACGCAGCTGAAGTCGCCAAGACGCGCCACATTGCCATTAAAGAAATCAACAGCCAGTCCAATGGCTATTTCGTCAATTCCGTTACCGTCCGGGTCCGCACCAATAAAGGGGAACACGCCATTGTCGGCGTCTTGTTCAACGGCACGGAAGCCAAGATCGTCCAGATCGACGAATACCGCGTCGACTTCACGCCGGAAGGCTACCTGCTCCTGGTACCGCATGTCGACCAGCCGAATATGATTGGCCAGATTTCGACCATCCTCGGCCAGGCTCACATCAACATCATGGGCATGCAGGTCGGCCGGATGACCAAATCGGGCAACAACATCATGGCTATCGCTGTCCAGGACGATATCCCCAACGATATCATGGTCAAACTCCGCTCGATCAACGGCATCCTCGACATGAAGCTCATTCACTGCGATATTCACTAACAGGGGGAACACTATGGTACGCATCATACTCATTCGCCACGGCGAAACACAATGGAATATTGAAGGCCGCTACCAGGGCCAGGAAGATACGCACCTCAGTGAACGGGGCCTCAAGCAGGGCCATATGGTCGCTGAAGGACTGAAAGACACGCCCATCGACGTGGCCATTTCCAGTCCTCTCGAACGGTCGTACATGACCTGCTCCTTCTGCGCGGACCTCCACGGTCTGCCGGTCCTCAAAGACGACAGGCTCCTGGAAATCAACCACGGCGACTGGGAAGGGAAACTGGCCGATGAAATCGAAGCCAAGTATCCTGAAGCTTCCACCGCTGGCATACACAGCCTCATACGGTGACCATGCCCGGTCAGGGCGGCGAATCGCTGGAAGACGTCCGCGTCCGCGTCCGCGCCGCCTTTGATGATTACGTCCGGAAATACGACGGCAAGACGGTCCTCGTCGCTGCTCATGATGCCGTCAACAAGGCCATCATCTGCGATATCCTGGGTCTGGATATGAGCCATTTCTGGCAGATCAAGCAGGATAATACGTGCATCAACGTCCTGGAATGTCAAGATGGCGTATGGCGCCTGGTCCTGCTCAATTCTACGAATCATATGGGGTATTTGTTCAGCGGTATTGAACAAAAAGGCTTATAAGGCTATAATACGAGGGGTATAAAAGCATATTTACTGAGGAAGGAAGAAATTATCATGTTAGATACGAAATTCATCCGCGAACATGCGGAAGAAGTCAAAGAAAATATTAAGAACCGCCATGCCAAAGCCGATGTCGACGCTTTCGTCGCCTTGGACAATCAGCGCCGTGAAATTCTTCAGAAAGTCGAAGCCATGAAGAACGAACGCAATACGGTCACCAAGGAAATCAGCCAGCTCAAACGCAATAAAGAAAACGCTGACGCCAGATTGCAGCTATGAAGAAACTCGGCGATGACATCGATGTCCTCGACAAGGAAGTCAAGAAAGTCGAAGCTGACATGCGCGCTATCCAGCTCATGATCCCCAATATGTGCCACCCCTCGGTCCCCGTCGGCAACGACGACAGCGATAACCCGGAAGTCCGCAAATGGGGCGAACCGACGAAATTCGATTTCCAGCCTCTCAATCACTGGGATGTCGGTGAAAAACTGGGCATCCTCGATTCCGAACGGGCTGCTAAAGTAACGGGTGCCCGCTTCTATTATTACATCGGTGCCGGTGCCCGCCTGGAACGCGCCGTCTACAACTTCATGCTCGACCAGCACACGGAAAAAGACGGCTATACCGAAGTCATCCCGCCGTATATCGTCAACCGCGACTCCATGACCGGCACGGGCCAGCTGCCGAAATTCTATGAAGACATGTACAAACTCAACGTCGAAGGCGAAGAAATGTACATGATCCCGACGGCAGAAGTCCCGCTGACCAACTACTACCGCGGTGAAATCATTGACGGTGCCAAACTGCCGGTTTACTTCACGGCCATGACGCCGTGCTTCCGCGCTGAAGCCGGTTCGGCCGGCCGCGATACGCGGGGCCTCATCCGCCAGCATCAGTTCCATAAAGTCGAAATGGTCAAGTACGTCGCTCCGGAAACGAGTTATGACGAACTCGATAAACTGACCAACAACGCCGAAGACATCCTCAAGGCCCTGGGCCTGCCGTACCACGTCGTCTGCCTGTGCACCGGCGATATCGGTTTCTCTGCAGCCAAGACCTTCGACGTCGAAGTCTGGTTCCCGGCTCAGGGTAAATACCGCGAAATCTCGTCGTGCTCCAATACGGAAGATTTCCAGGCACGTCGGGCTAACATCCGCTTCCGCCGCACGCCGAAATCGAAACCGGAATTTGTCCACACCCTGAACGGCTCCGGTCTGGCTGTCGGCCGTACCGTCGCCGCTATCCTGGAAAACTACCAGCAGGCCGACGGCTCCGTCATCGTACCGGAAGTCCTCCGCCCGTACATGCATTGCGACGTAATTACGAAGCAGTAGGGGGCTGTCGCGTAAAGGCTTCTATCATCATGCAAGGTCCCTTTCTCTTTAATGTTTGAGGCGATGGCTTTTAAATTTCACCTCATTTTCATCAAACATCAAACTTTCAACTTCAAACTCAAAAAGGCGTCCGCCTGCGATGAACGATGAACGACCTGCGATGAACGAAAAAACTCCTGCCGCGAGGCAGGAGTTTTTTTGACTTATCTAGAAGTAATACTATATATGTGTTTCGATTATTTTCAGATAAGGAGGTTCATCATGGATCGCGTATTGACCTTGGAATTTGTCCGCGTTACCGAAGCAGCTGCCGTTAAAGCCGGCCGTCTCATGGGGAAGGGCGATAAGATGGGCGCCGACCAGCTGGCCGTCGATGGCATGCATTCGATTTTATCCACCGTGCCTATCGATGGGACCGTCGTCATCGGCGAAGGCGAAATGGACGAAGCGCCGATGCTCTATATCGGGGAAAAAGTCGGTGCTGGCGGTACGGAAGTCGATATTGCCGTCGACCCGCTGGAAGGGACGAACTTGACGGCCAAAGGCAGGATGGTCCATTGCCGTCATGGCTATCGCCCGCAAGGGGAACTTACTCCACGCGCCCGACATGTACATGGAAAAACTCTGTGTCGGCCCGCGGGCGAAAGGGCGCATCGATTTGACCAAGCCCGTACAGGAAAACCTGCGCCGCATCGCAGAAGGCCTGGAACGGGGCATCGATGATCTGACTGTGGTCATCCTCGACAGGCCGCGTCATCAGGAAATCATCGACGAATGTCGCAGTGCCGGCGCCCGCATCAAGCTCATCACCGATGGCGACGTCTCACCGGCTGTCGATGCCGGCATCGAGGGGTCCGGCGTCCACGTCCTCATGGGCATCGGCGGCGCCCCGGAAGGCGTCCTGGCTGCGGCGGCCTGAAATGCCTGGGCGGCGATATGCAGGCCCGCCTCATCCCGTATACCGACGAAGAACGGAAACGCTGCTGGGAAATGGGCATTGACGACATCAACCGCGTCATGACCCTCGACGACCTGGTAAAAGGCGACGACTGCATCTTCTCGGCGACGGCCATTACCGACACGCCTATGATGCGCGGCGTCCAGTACTTTGGCGGCGGCGCCCGTACCATGTCTGTCGTCATGCGCTACAAGAGCGGCACAATCCGCTTCATCGACACGTTCCACCGCTTCGACAAGAAAGCTAAATGGAGCATCCATTTGTAGGATTCGCAGGCCGCGGGTCGCCCACGTGGCGACCCCTACAGCTTAAAAAGGGCTTGTCGCATGGCGACAAGCCCTTTTTTTTTCTCCCCTTTTATGGTACAATGACTTGATAGTAATTATATGCTCATAATGGCACCTTAGGCGCCATTGCCTTTGGGCCATTTAGAATAAACTACTCGAATAGTATTAGGAGGCACCAGAATTGGAGAAACTTGTTATTCATGGTGGAAAGCCTTAGAGGGTACGGTTCGCGTCAGCGGGGCTAAAAATGCCGTACTGCCTATCATTGTTGCATCTATGCTGGGGACGACGCAGAGTACATTGACAGAAATCCCGAAGTTAGCCGACGTACATACCGTCTGTGACGTCATCGCGTCCCTGGGCGTTCATATAGAACATCCTGAAAGAGATACTTTGGTCATCGATGCCCATGAGCTGACATCGACGACGGCTCCCTATGATTTAGTGCGCCGCATGCGTGCATCTTTTTTGGTCATGGGTCCTTTACTGGCCCGCAAGGGGAGAGCCCAGATTTCTCTGCCCGGCGGCTGTTCCATCGGTGCCCGTCCTATCGACTTGCACCTCAAAGCTTTTGAAGCCATGGGCGCTGTCATCAACCTGGAAAACGGGGACATCGAAGCGACGGCACCGAATGGCCTCAAAGGGGCACAGATTTACCTCGATTTCCCCAGTGTTGGCGCTACTGAAAATATCCTCATGGCTGCATCCATGGCCGAAGGCAAGACGGTCCTGGAAAACGCAGCGGAAGAACCGGAAATCGTCGATCTGGCAACGTACCTCAACAGTATGGGTGCCAATATCCGCGGTGCCGGCACCAATGTCATCCGCATCGAAGGCGTCAAGGAACTGCACGGTGCTAACCACGCCGTCATCCCTGACCGCATCGAAGCCGGTACTTTCATGGTCGGCGCGGCCATGACCCAGGGCAATGTCTTCGTAGAAAATGCCATTTCGGAACACTTGAAGCCTCTCATCTCCAAATTGAAGGAAGTCGGCGCGGAAGTCCAGGAGGAAATCGACGGCATCCGCGTCATCGGCCACGCACCGCTTCGCCCGGCCGATATCAAGACCCTGCCCTATCCGGGTTTCCCAACGGACATGCAGGCTCAGTTCATGGCCTTGACGACCATCTGCCAGGCACGAGCGTCGTCACGGAAACGGTTTTTGAAAACCGCTTCATGCACGTCGATGAATTTAAGCGCATGGGGGCCAAGATCCGCATCGAAGGCCGCAGTGCCATCGTCGAAGGCGTTCCTCGGCTCAAAGGGGCTTCGGTCAACGCGACGGACTTGCGGGCCGGTGCTGCCTTAGTCCTGGCGGGTCTCGTAGCTGACGGGGAAACGGAAGTCGGCTATTTATACCATATCGACCGCGGTTATGATAATCTTGTATTGAAATTACAAAGGCTAGGTGCAGACATTGTTCGCGTCAATATTGAGGAAGAAGAAAACTAAGAAAAAAGTACAGCCGCCGAAACAGTCCCACTCGTTCTTTTTGGCCAACTGGTTCGGCAGCGACATCGCTATCGACTTGGGGACGGCCAACATCATCGTGTTCGTCAAGAACCGGGGCATCGTCGTCAATGAACCGGCCGTCATTGCCGTCGATACGATGGAGAATAAAGTCGTCGCCGTCGGCCGCGAAGCCCAGGCTATGCTGGGCCGGACGCCACGCAACATCCAGCCTACCATCCGCTTCGCAATGGTGTCATTGCCGACTACGATGCGACGGAATATATGCTGCGTTATTTCATCCGCAAGGCCATTGGCAAGGCGTTGATCTTTAAGCCCCGCGTCGTCATCTGCGTCCCGTCGAGTGTCACCAACGTCGAACGGCGGGCCGTCATCGAAGCGGCTATGCAGGCCGGCGCCCGCAAGACGACAGTCATGGAAGAGCCGTTGGCAGCGGCTATCGGTGCCGGTCTGGACATTGCTACGTCCAATGGTTCCATGGTCGTCGATATGGGCGGCGGAACGACGGACGTCGCCGTCCTCAGCCTGAGCGGCGTCGTCATCAGTGAATCCCTGCGTATCGGCAGCAATACCTTCGATGAAGCGATTATCCGCTACCTGGAAAAGATCAAGCACGTCGCCATCGGCCAGCACACGGCGAAGAACTGAAAATCCTCATCGGTACGGCTATGGGCGACGGCCGGCGCATGACGGCCGACGTCCGCGGCCGCAGTACGGAAACGGGCCTGCCCACGTCGGTAGACATCGATTCCCAGGAAATCCGCCAGGCCTTGGATGAACCCATCCAGACCGTCCTCAAGACGATTGTTTCCATCTTGGAAAAGACGCCGCCTGAACTGGCTGCGGATATTGCCGACCACGGCATCGTCCTCACCGGCGGCGGATTGCTCCTCGATAGCTTCGACCGCCTCATTTCCCAGACGACAGGCATGGCAGCTTATCTCTGTGATGATCCCCTGTTATGCGTTGCCAACGGAGCCGGCAAGGCTTTACGGGAAATGGACCGCTTAAAAGATAGTTTTGATGATTTATAAAGGGCTCCGTCACTGGACGGAGCGGAAAAAGGAGGGAGCCGTCATGAAAAAGTTTCGCAAACTCGCCGTATTAGCCGGGTTAGCAGGCCTGATGGCTATGCCAGCCGCAGCTGCTGATGTATCGTATACGACGGTATTGAGCGGCAGCGTCGTCAGCGTAGCCCCTGTCGGTGCAACCGTGAAAGAGGGAGATGTCCTGCTTACGGTAAATTCCCTGGCCGGCCCGATGCCGGCTGCCCGTTCTGACAAGGAAGGTGTCGTCAAGACCGTCCTCGTTCAGCCGGGATCACAAGTGCAGCAAGGCGCCGTTGTCGTCGTGGTGGAAACGAAATGAGATACACCCTGATGCAGAAATTCTCCGCCTTGCGGCGTACGTTGGGCCGGGTCTGTCTGACCGCGGCCCTTTCCTGTATCCTGGCCATTTCGGCGCAGGCACAGGGATTCATGAATGTCAGTGAAGTCCAGCCGGGCATGACGGGCTACGCCAAGACCGTCGTCCACGGCACGACCATCGATACGTTCCCTGTCGAAATCTTAGGGGTCATGAAGAACAGCGGCCCGTCAGGGGATTTGATCCTGGCCAAGTTTTCCGGACCCCTCATCGAAGAAACGGGCGGCATTGCCCAGGGCATGAGCGGCAGTCCGGTCTATATCAATGGCAAACTCCTCGGTGCCGTCGCTTACGGCTGGTCCTTTACCAATTCCCGTGTCGGCATGATTACGCCCATCAATGACATGCTCAAGCTCTGGAATGTGCCGACGAAAGAAGAAATCCGGCCTTTCAATGCCCGCGAATCGTCGCTCATCCCCATTGCGACGCCCCTCATGATGTCGGGCTTCGACAGCTTGTCGACGGCGTGGATGCAGAGCAAACTGCCGAATTACAACTTCATGCCCGTCGATACGGCCTCGGCCAGCAGCGACAGTACGGCCCTTCCTCTGGAACCGGGCAGCAGTGTCGCCGCGGCTTTCGTCAACGGCGATATGAAGATGGGGCCATCGGGACCGTGACCTACGTCGATAACGACCACATCGTCGCCTTCGGCCATCCCTTCCTGAAAAAGGGCAGCATCAACTATTTCATGCACAACGCCTACATCTTCACAGTCGTCAATAACCTGTCCAGTTCCTTCAAGCTCGGTTCTATTGGAGCCGAAGTCGGCAAGATCACCCAGGACCGCGGCGCCGGTATCGGCGGCCAGTACGGCTATCTGGCACCGGGCATCCCGGTCGTCATCAAGGCCCGGGATACAGATACGGACACGGCCATGACCAAGCGCGTCAAGATCATCGAAGACAATGAGCTGACGCCGGTCCTGGCAGCCACGACGGTATACAATACGGTCAACAAGACCATCGACCGCACGGGCGGCGGCACGGCGACCTTGTCCTATACGATCCGCTCTTCCAATGGCCGCGATAAGGATATTACCCGGCACAACATGTATTATTCCGAAGATAACATCAACGAGAAGAGCATCGATGAACTCTATAATGTGCTCGATATCTTGAAGCACAACGAATTTATCGATTATCCGATTTTGGACATCAATATGACCGTCGACATCACCCAGGCCCGCAAGTCGGCGACCATCGTCGATGCGTCGGCAGCACCTGTCGTCGTCAGCCCGGGCGATACGGTTTACTTCAAGGTCAAGCTCCATCCCTACCGCGGTGTCGATGAAGTGAAGACCATGAGCTTCACTGTCCCCAAGAACCAGCCCTTAGGCGATATGACCCTGGAAGTCCGCGGCGGCGGTGTCATCCCCCTGCCGTATCTCATCGAAAAACAGCGGTACAACCTGACCGATGAAATCGTCCAGCGCCTGCGCCACTATAAGGATTTCAAGGAACTGAAGAAGGAAATCGAAAAAGAAGACGCCAATAATGACCTGGTCATCGAAATCCTCAGCCAGGGCGTCAGCATGATCAATGAAAATGGCACGAAAGTGCGAAAAGAAAAGATCCGCGGCAAGGAACCGGAACCCAGGCCAAGGATATCGTCAAGCCGGGCAAACACGCCATGGGCGATGACAACCCTAATGATGCCAAATCTTCTATCCCGACGCGTACATCGTCAAAGGCGACGGCCAGATCACCATCAAAGTCGTCACGCCGGAAAAACGCGATGCTTATTTAGCCAAGAACCACAACATCAACGAAGCGAAAGCCGTCATCGGTGACGATACAGACGGTACGTCCCAGGATGATGAACTGGTCAAAGCGGATAAGAACGGCGACGACAATAAAGATACGGGAAAGAAGGATGACAAGGGAAACGACAAGAAACCCGACAAAGGCCAGGATAAAAAATCGGCCGAACCCATCCGCACGGTCGACCTGGATATGTTCCACTAGCTGTTCGTAGGGGACGCCCAAAGGGCGTCCCGCTGGTCGCAGGCTGCAGTCGGCGGCCCGTCCCTATCCACTAAAAAAGGGCGCTGTCTTCATATGACAGCGCCTTTTCCCTTGCCATTTTTCGCATAAAATGCTATTATTTTAGCTATGGAAAACTAAAATTTAAATTTGAGTTTTCTCCTTTTGTTTCTCACAATTTAGGCACAATTGAATCCAAATATTTTACATCCATTTTTTATATGGTATAGTAAAGTAGTATCATACTTACAGAAAGGACGGTCTTTCATGCAGGAAATCCTGGAAGGCATCGGCCAGTTTACGCTCCATGTCTTTGAACAAGTCGGCGTCATTGCCATCCTCTTTGGCCAGACCTTGCGTCAGCTGCCCAAGATCCAGCGCCGCCTGACCATCGCCCAGATGGCTCATCTCGGCGTCAATTCCCTGCCTATCGTCAGTCTGACCCTGCTCTTTGCCGGCATGGTCATGACCTTGCAGATCGTCGATATCCTGTTGCGCTATGGCGCCCAGTCGACGCTGGGCGGCGTCATGTCGGTCGCCATGGGCCGTGAACTCGGCCCGATTTTGACGGGCGTCGTCATGGCCGGCCGCGTCGGTGCGGCCATGACGGCAGAAATCGGGACGATGAAGGTTACGGAACAGATCGATGCCCTGCGCTGCATGGCCGTCAATCCCATTGCCTACCTCGTCGTACCGCGCTTCGTGGCCTGTGTCGTCATGGTGCCTATCCTGGCCTTTTACGGCTATGTCATCGGTACGGCCGGCGGTTACGGCGTAGCGACGCTGGGTGCCGGGCTCACGCATTTCACGTATATTAATTCCATTGAGCTCTTTACCGAAGTCAGCGACGTCGTCTACGGTCTCATCAAGGCCATGTTCTTTGGCGGCATCATCGCTCTCGTCGCCTGTAATGAAGCATGCATGCCAAGAGCGGTGCTGAAGGGGTCGGCCAGGCGACGACGAAGTCTGTCGTCACGTCGATTATTTTTATTTTATCTGCAATTATATCTTATCGGTTCTATTGTATTGAGGAGCGCTATGATCCGTCTTCGCGATGTGACCGTCGCCTATGGCGACCGGGTCATACTAGACAACATCAATTTAGACATCCATCAGGGCGAAACGCTGGCCATCCTCGGTGCCAGCGGCTCGGGCAAGAGTACGATCCTGCGTCTGATCATCGGGTTGCAGAAGCCGACGAAAGGGCAGGTCTTCTTTCATGATGAAGACATTACCGCCTTCGATGAAGAACAGCTGACAGCCGTGCGCCGCCACATGGGCATGGTCTTTCAGTATTCGGCCCTCTTCGATTCCATGACCGTCGGCGAGAACGTCGCCTTTGGCCTGCGCCAGCATACGAAAGACGATGAAGCGACGATTCAGCGCATCGTCAAGGAAAAGTTGCGCCTCGTCGGCCTGGAAGGCATTGAAGACATGATGCCCAACGACTTGTCAGGCGGCATGAAGAAGCGTGTCAGCCTGGCCCGGGCCATCGCCCTGGACCCGCAGGTCATCCTTTACGACGAACCGACAGCGGCCTGGACCCGCTGCGCTGTATGGATATCAACCGTCTGGTCGTCAGTATGCAGAAGCAGATCCATGCGACGTCAGTCATCGTCACCCATGATATGGACTCGGCTTTTTACGTCGCTGACCGCCTGGCTTATTTACAAGATGGGCGCTTCCGGCTCATAGCCGATAAAAAAGACCTTTGCCCATACACAAGATGAGGAAGTGCAGCGCTTTATCCACGGCGGGCGTCTTCCGGAAGAAAGAGGGGATAGCCTATGAAGTGGAGTGCAGAAGCGAAGGTCGGCCTGGTCACCATCGTCGGCGTCCTCGTCTTTACCTTTGTCGTCCTGACCCTGGCCCATGCTGAAATCTTCGGCAAGCCGGGCTTCGTCATCCATACGGAATTTAAAGATGCCAATGGCCTTCAAAAGGGCAATTCCGTCCGCTATGTCGGTGTCCACGTCGGCAAAGTCGAAAGCGTGAAACCGTCCCGCGACGGCGTCGATGTGGCTATGAAGCTGGAAAAGGGGACGGAAATCCCGCGTGATTCCAAAGTGACGATTACGACGGATGGCCTCCTCGGTGAAAAAATCGTAGCCATTACGCCGGGCAATGACAAGAACCACCTCCTCGCCGATGGCGATTACATCGACGGCAGCCAGGGCAAGACCATGGACGATATGATGGACAGTGCCGGCAAGCTCATAGGCAGTGCCGACGACATGGTGAAGAACATCAATGCCATCATCGGCGACGAAAAGACACAGGCTGCCATGCGCGGTTCCATCCAGAACATCGATGCCATTACGGGCAAGACCAGTCAGATGATGGATGCCAATGCCGGCAATATCCAGCAGATTACGGCCAATATGGCGGCCATGACAGCTCAGATGAACGCGTCCATGCAGAACCTCGATGGCGATGGCGCGGCTTCGGCCAATGTCCGGGCGACGGCGGCCAACATGAAGCAGATCACGGACCGTTTCCAGACCATTGCCCAGTCGATGGAAAAGATGACGACGGATCCGCAGACCCAGCCAATATTCAGACGACGCTGAATAACACGGCCCAGATTACGACGAAAGTGAATAAAATCCTCGGCGGCACTTCGGACATCAAAGTCCAGGGGGAGGCCGGGCTCCTATATAATACGACGAAGAATGAGACCAGCGGCACTGTAAATTTTAAGGTGTACCGTGGCGATACGTTTGGCCTCGTCGGGGCAGAGAACATCGGCAACGGTACGAACCTCAACCTGCAGTATGGCCGCCGGGGCCGCCTGTTCGACACGCGGGCCGGCCTGATCAACGGCGACCTCGGTGCCGGCTTCGACTTCTTCCAGGACGGGCCTTTCCGCTTGTCCCTGGAAGGATACGATCCCGATGACTGGCGCTTCCGCCTGAAAGCCCAGTACCGCCTGACGCCGGACCTCTATCTCTTCAGCCAGTTCACGCGGCCTATGAGTCGCAGTGACGGTGGCAATTATTATGGTATTAGTTACGCTTTTTAGCAGATTATAGAAATAAACGGGGGTACCCATGATGAACAACAAACTGTACAAGAAATTGGTCATCGCCATGATGATTACGACCATAAGCGCCGTCGCCGCGGCTTCGGCTGCGGATACGACGGCCTCTGTCCGTCCTGTCGACTTAGCTCAGGCCGAAAGCATCCAGGCCCGGGCCAAGGCAGAACAGCAGGAAATCAAGGCCGAAAAGGCCCAGCAGCGGAAGGCTGCCAGAGCCGAAGCCAAGGCTAAGAAAGCCGCCGATGCTGTCCGCCCTGTCGACATTACGCCGGAACTGCGCGAAGAACTGGCTCAGAAAATCGCTGACGATGCCGCTAAGAGCGCTGAAAAGGCAGCTGACAAGCGGGCAAAGAATCAGGAAATCGATCCGGTCATCGTCATCGGCCGCGTACCGACCAATGGCACTGTCGATTTGAATCTGCCTAAGACCGTTCAGATGGCCCTCGATTACAACCGGGACATCAAGAACTCCCAGTACGCCCTGAAAAAGGCAGAATATGCCATTAATCAGGCCCAGGCCGGCAAAAAGCCGACTGTCGATTATACCTTTGGCGCCCAGCGCAGCCGGGCTACGGATGTTGCTACCTATAGCCGTGCTGCCAGCCTGATGGGGAGCGCCAATAGTATCAGCAATGCTTTTTCTAATGGCATTTCCGTCAACATTCCGCTGTACACCGGCGGGCTCGTTGAAGGCCAGATCGATGTCGCTAAATTAGGCAAGACCAATGCCCAGGAAGAAATCCTGCGCGTCGAACAGGCGACGAAATATTCGGCCATCGAAGGCTACTACGGCCTTCTGGCTTATCAGGAACTGCAAGGCGTTTACCACGAAGCCGTCGACAACCTCCAGGGACACTTGGATAACGTCCAGGCTCAGTACAACGTCGGCACCAAGGCCAAAGTGGACGTCCTCTCGTCGGATGTCTCCCTGGCCAATGCCAAGACGACGGCCATTACGGCAGACAACAACGTGGCCATTGCCGAATCGAACTTGAACAATATCCTCGGCCTGCCCTTGGAAACGAAGCTCAACCTGGCCGACCATCAGCTGCCTTTCGATACCTATAATATTTCCCTTCAGGAAGCGATGGACTACGCATGAAGTATCGGCCGGAAGTACTCCAGGCAGCCATTGCCGTCCAGGAAGCGGAACGCAGTATCGACATCGCTGATGCCGGCAATAAACCGACTGTAGCCATTACTGGCGGCAATGACTGGGCTGACAACACCTTCCCCGGCATCGATGCCAATAAGAGAAGCTGGAAGGTAGCAGCTGGCGTAACCTATAATTTCTATGATGGCGGCGCTACCAAGGCCAAAGTCAACCAGGCCAAACAGGACCTCCTCGTCGCCCGGGAAACGGAACAGAAGACCCGTGAATCGGTCCAGCTCCAGGTCAAGCAGGCCTACCTCAACATCCGCAGTGCGGCCCAGAAGGTTGAAGAAACGCAGACCGTCGTCGACCAGGCCCGTGAAAATTACCGTATCCAGAACATCCGTTACCAGGCCGGTGTCGGCATCAACCTGGACGTCCTCGATGCCCAGTTGAGCCTCAACCAAGCCAGGTCAACCATATCCAGGCCTTGTACGACTACAACGTCGGCATTGCCAAACTGGAACAGGTCATGGGCGTCGATGTCGAATCGGGCGTCATCCATCCGTCCTTGACGGCGACGACCTATCGCGGTTAAATGATTTTTAAAGAAGGCGTGGCAGGTTTTTAACAATTTCATTGGGACTACTTGCCATTTGTCATCTATTCCTTGATTTTCTTCAACTCCATAGGTAGAATAAAGAGAGAATTGTAACGTGCGATTCTCTCTTTTTTATATGCGGAGATTAATTATGAAGAAAAAATGGATGGCTGCCTGCGGGGTCACGGCCTTCTTTCTGTCGGCAGGGATTGCCTTGTGGATGGAAAAGCCGGCATTGACCCAGATGGCGGGCCAGGCAATTACGACAACTGCAAACAGTAAATTGAACGGAACCTTGTCGTTTTCTTCACTGGATATATCCTTGAAAGGCCAGCTGGTCCTGGCCAAGCCGGTCATTAGAGATACACAAGGGCGGGTCGTCATCGAAGGGGATGCCGTCCGGGTCTACGTCAATCCCGGAAAAATCGTGAATGCCTTGAAGCAGGGCGAAATCCTGCAGGCCCTGGATACGGCTGACGTCGACAATCCGGTCCTGCACCTGTGGCAGAATGAAGACGACGGTACGTGGAACGTGGCCTCGCTCATCAAGAAAGACCAGCGCCAGACCGATGCCGGCTTCCGCGGGGCCATCAACGTCCACAACGGAACCATTGATGCTGTGCTGCCGGACAGTACGGCCGTCATGGGGCAGAACGTCAACGGCAGCGTCTCCTTTGCCGGATATCCGTCCATGGCTATCGATGCGTCCATGACCGTCGATGGACAGAAGGTTACGGCCCACGGTACGTATGCTCGAACCGCCAGTATGACTTCACCCTCAGCGCCGATGCTGTCAATGGGACCTACGCCTCGTCGTTCATCCCGGCGTCGGCCGATGTCGTCATTCGCAGCGGGACTGTAGAGAACGTCAAGGTGCGCGTCGCCGACAGTCATAACGGCTTTTTCCTGTCCGGCCAGGCCGATGTGACCGACGGCCATGTCACTGTCCAGGGACTCGATGTGGATGGCCTGAAAGGTCATGCCGCTTTGACGACCCAGGATATTACCTTGTCTGGTGTCGAAGGCCGCGTCAACGGCCAGGATTTCCGCGTCGGCGGGACCATCGTGACCAACGGTGACACGCCCGTGTTCAATTTGAATGTCGACGTCCCTGGTGCTGATGTGACGGCCTTTGCCGATTACCTGCCGGCGGCCGTCAGCGGAAACGCTGGTTTCCAAGGGACGGTCTGGGGAACGCCACAAGATGTGAGCGCTCGCGGTACGGCGTCTCTCCATGACGTGACGTATGACGGCTATACTGTCGATGAAGTACAGACAGACTTGATGTATAGCCATGACCGCGTCGATATTGGATCTCTGACAGCCCGGGCCTATGGTGCCTCCCTGACGGGAAGGGTGTCTATGATGTCCAGAGCGGGGCTTATGAAGTGGACGCGACGTAGAGACTTGGACCTTTCCGCTGTGCCCGGCATACCCGTAGCTGTCATGGGGAACCTGTCAGCGTCGCTCCACGTAACTGGCAATAGTAAGAATCATTCGATGATGGCGACGGGCCACGTGACGGCAGAAAATCTGTCTTATAACGGACTGACTGTCGATGCGGCAGCTGGCGACGTGGCCTATGATGGTCGTATCGTGACCTTGCGCAGTGGCCATGCTGAGGCAGGCGGGGGCAGTGTCGACGTCAGCGGTTCCTATGACGTCGACAGCCAGACGCCGCATCTGACCTTTACCGGCCATGACCTGCCCCTGGATATGGCTTCGCCTTTCGCATCCCTTCCTTTATCGGGGACAGCGGACCTTTCCGGCCATGTCGACGGATCGCAATGGGATGTGGCCTTCAGTGCCAGCCAGGGCCAGATCAAAGGCGTTCCCTTTGACAGCCTGGATGGTACGGCTCGCGGTCAGGGCAGCCGCATCGAAATTCCCGCCCTCTATTGGCGCCGCGGCGACGGGACCCATGTCCTGACCGGTCAGGCCGACCTCGATGCCCGCACGGTACAGGCGGTGCTGACGACGTCGCATATGCGCATCGAACAGCTCCTGCCGGCAGTGGGCAAAGAAGACCTGCCCCTGACGGGCTGGGCTGACAACACGATTACCCTCAGCGGCAGTTGGATAATCCGACGGCTTCCGGATCTTTCCGCCTGTCCAGCGGTTCCTATGCCGGCTATCTGTACAAGAATATCAGCGCCGACTACCGGCTGGATAATGGTACGGTCTATTTATCCAACGGGGATATTTCCTCCTATACGGCGTCCCTGGCCCTGTCCGGTTCTGTCGGCGATACGCTGGATCTCGATTTGACCGGCAGACATGTCGACATCGCCCGCCTGATTCCCCAGAATAAGACGCCCCGCAGCGGTTACTTCGACATCCAGGCCCATATCGGCGGCAGCTGGACAATCCGACGGCGGCAGGTTCCCTGAAGGCAGCGAACCTGGTCATCAACCACATGGTCTTAAACGATATCCACGGCGATTTCGCCTATTACGACGACCTGTTGCGCCTGACGGACCTTCATTTCGCCCAGCTCGGCGGGGTGTATGACGGCAATCTGCTGTATAATACGCAGTCGTCTCTCCTGCGGGGCAGGGCGACCGTCGTTAATGGTGATATTGCCGGCCTTCTCAAGGTGGCAGCCCTGCCCGTACAGGATGTGGCAGGCAAGCTGAATGGTCAGATCGACATCAGCGGAACCAGTGACAATCCGACGGTCTCCATGAAAGGGAATATCCGCGACGGCTCGTTCGGCGGCCAGCCTGTCGAACCGGCTGATATCGATGTCCAGATGGAAAACGGTGTTGTCCATCTGAACAAGGCGGCCTTGCACATCGGCAACAGCGTCCTGGCGGCCCAAGGGACCTATGCCCTGCACGGCCCAGTGAAATTGTCCGTCGCAGCCAAACAGTTCCCGGCCAAAGCCTTGACCGATGTTCTCGGCCAGAACGGGTTCGTCGTCGATGCGCCCATCGATTTTGCAGCCGACCTGAGCGGTACCGGCGATGACCTCCAGGCCGACGTATCGGCGCAATTAGGCAGCGGCACGGCCAATGGCATTGCCTTTAGCGGCGCCTATGCCCTGTTCAACATCCGCAACGGCATGATTACGGTCCAGCAGGCCAGCGGCAGCCGCGATCCCTATAAGGTCAGCGCCAGCGGGACCATTCCTGTCAGTGCCTTGAAAGGCGGCCAGACAAGTGAATCCATGGACTCGACGTCCGCCTCGACAACGCCGGTCTCGATATCCTGACCTTCCTGACGCCCTATGTCACGGAAGCCTCCGGCCCCATCCAGGGCGGCATCAAAGTCAGCGGTACCCTCGATGCACCGCGGGTCAACGGCGATATTGCCATTAAAAATGGGACAATCCGCTTCAAAGATACCCAGTATCCCCTGGCGGACATCAACGCTGATTTGGCCTTTAAGGGAAATTCAGCCGTCCTCAGCGGCAGCGGGACTATGGACAAAAAAGGGAAGAAGAACCCCGGCCGTGTCAGCCTCGACGGCCAGGCCTCCTGGAGCGGCCGCAGCCTGGATACGTATTCCCTGGCTGCCGACCTTTCCGGCCTTTACCTGGATTGCCCTTATTACGAAGGGCCCCTGACCGGGTATCTCCGTGTCGAACCGGGCGACGGGCGGCCGAAAGTCAGCGGCCTCATGCAGGTTGACAATACGACTGTCGACATCCCCCTGGCCCTGGCCAGCAGCAGTGACGGCCCCGATTTGGACCTGGACTTCACTTTGACGCTGGGCGATAAAGTCCGCTTGTACAATCCAGCCTTGTACGACTTGATGGTCAGTGGGTCAGTCACCTTTAAAGGGAATCTCAACCATCCGCAGCCATCGGGCCGTTTTGAAGCGACAAGGGGCACGGTTCACTATTTGGATACCAATTTCCGCGTGACCAAGGCCAAAGCCGATTTCTCGCGGTATGACTCGTTCCTGCCCTATATCGATGCCGAAGGATTCAGCCGCGTCGGCCAGTACAACGTCATGCTGACTTTGCGCGGCCGGGCCGATAACATGGACCTCATGCTCCGGTCTGACCCGCCGCTGACGAAACCGCAGATTGTATCGCTTATTACCCTGCGCAACGGCGATGAACGGCCTCAGAGTTCCCTCAATGCCGAAGATGTAGACAGCCTTATCGGCTCGGGTATCCGCATGACCCTGAACAGCTTGGGCATTACCCAGAGTCTGGAAAGGGCCTTGTCGTTAGATATGCTCACCGTGACCAATGGCTCACTCGATTTGAATGACCGCAATACGGATATGAGCCGCAATTACTATAACATTGAAATGGGGAAATACCTGTTCAACGACTTCATGGTCACAGCGGCCTTCGGCCTCAACCACGGCGACGACCGCTTCGGTGTCATGTACGACTTGGGGCGGAACTTCAGCGTCAATGCCTGGACATCGGACGATAACCAATTCATCGGCGGCGTATACAAATATTCATTTTGATTCCGTATATGTGGTCATGCCGTTGCATCCGGAGATTGATTGCAGGACGCCATACAGGAATAACGGGAAAGCAACATGTCCTGAAGCGGGCTTGCCACGTGCAAGCCCCTACAGCTGGGACACAGGCCTGTCATGTATGTTGGGTACACCGTTGCTTCCTCGGTATATGTGTGGATACGCCATTGCCTTTGTAGGGGCGCCCGCGTGGGGCGCCCGTCCCTGTATATGTGTGAATTCCATTTGAATGAAAAGGTGGTGAAAGGCCATGTTAGACGATTATCTGAAAGAACTGCAAAAAATAACCCTCCTCGAACCCGACGAAGAACGGGCCTTGTGGCAGGCATATAAGGATGAAGGGGATATGATGGCCCGGAGCCGCCTCATCGAACAATATCAGCCGCTGGTCTTCAAGGAAACTATGCGCTGGCACATCCAGCGCGACATCTTGCCCGACGCCCTGCAGGAAGGGACGCTGGGCCTCATGGAAGCGGTGGAACGTTATGACTACCGCCGCGGCGTGGCTTTTCCCTTATTTGCCGTCCATCGTATCCGCGGGGCCATCCTCGATTATTTGAAACGCGAAGGCGCCGTCAGCGCCGTATCCCTCGATGAGCCTGATGAACGAGGCGTGACCTTGCAGGATACGCTCTGCGACGAGGAACAGGACCCGGCAGAGGCGACGAGCCGCCAGCTGCTGCTGGAAAAGGTCGGCCATGTCCTGAAACGGCTGCCCGAAAAGGAGCAGGCCGTCGTCGAAGGCGTATACCTGAACGATGTCGAACAGAAGCACCTGGCCAAGAGCCTGGACATCAGCCTGCCTTATGTCTATCGATTGCAGAAACGGGGCATCCGCCGCGTCCGCGGCATGCTCAGCCGGTTCATCCATGAGAGCCGCCACTAAAAAAATTTTACATTTTCTTAAAATTGGCCCGTTTTTAGGTGAAAAGAATCGGAAAATGCTGTAAAATATAGATTATGGCATGTTTTTGCGCCCTTTTGCAGGTATAAAATCATATAGCCCTTCCCGACTTTATAAGGGTATTCGTTTAGGCAGAAAGGAGAGGGCTGTATGAAACATTCCCAGCGCGATACGGTTCATCGGGTCCGGGCCGTCCGGTCCTGGCTGGAAAAGGCGGAAGCTTCGTTTGATAAAGAGTCCGATATCAAAGGCGAACTCAATCTGATGCTGGCCGAAGCAGAAATGAAGAATCTGCGCAAACACCATCCCGTCAGCAAAGGCTGGCTGCGGACCGGTGCCGTCATTACAGCTCTTTTCCTGGCCCTGGGCGGCTGGTATGGATCCATCTGTATGGACAGGGGGCATCGCCACCTGTCATGGGAACTGTCATCCCTGCGCCGGCAGCCGGGAAGGCAGCTGGCCAGGGCTCGGCAGCTAAGGCCGCGCCTGCA
>ENA-OQBT01000546-OQBT01000546.1-human-gut-metagenome-genome-assembly--contig:-NODE-546-length-22142-cov-6.590597_pt1 | contig 22142 bp, 34 predicted proteins | sample MGYA00242749_ERZ504557 | MGnify/ENA primary metagenome ERZ504557 (study PRJEB26092, sample SAMD00036243) | human gut metagenome | host: Homo sapiens | study: EMG produced TPA metagenomics assembly of... | reverse complement strand
CCGCGTGTGCGGGGTAGATTTCCGATCTTCATCCTCGACCTGCTGGATATGCGGTTTATCCCCGCGTGTGCGGTAGATTTGTCATCAGTCCCATCGGAAACGTCACGCGCCCGGTTTATCCCCGCGTGTGCGGGTAGATGGAAGATATCGTTTGACGCGGGATCCCAGTCCGGTTTATCCCCGCGTGTGCGGGTAGATAGGGTCTGAAGCTCGTATTGAGTCAAACCATCCGGTTTATCCCCGCGTGTGCGGTAGATGGTCGGATCGTGAGACGGTATGTCTCACGATTGGGTTTATCCCCGCGTGTGCGGGTAGATTGTTAGTGCCGTTCATGCGATCACTCTCCAGTCGGTTTATCCCCGCGTGTGCGGGGTAGATACTTGCATTTTGACTTCCTCCCCACGCTGAAGCCGGGGGGGATTCCTGTCGCGTATGAGACACGTTCCTCATTGGAGGGGTCTTCCCGTACGCGTGGCAGGGGTTGGCGTTTCAATGGAACCTTCCCGTGAAACACAGGTTTCACGGGATGCGTGTCCCTCCACGCCCTCGGCATCGTCCATGCCGGTTGCGTGTATCGCGCGGTCGAGGATGTTCTTGGCCGCGTTGATGTCCGCATTGTCCTTATTGCCGCAGTTGACGCATCGGAAGACCGCTTGGCTCTCACGGTTCTCCTTTGCGACATGGCCGCAACGGTTGCAGGTCTGGGACGTGTACGCCGGGTTGACCAGTATGAGCTGGGTCCCGGCGAGACGTGTCTTGTATTCGAGTTTGTTCTGGATGTCCGTCCAACGGTTGCCGAGGATACTGCGGTTCAATCCCGCTTTGGCCGCCGAACCGTTGCGCAGGTAGCGTCCTTTATGGTTGGGGTCATGTTTCGGTTTCGGCTTGCGGGTCATTTGCCGGGTGTCCAACGCTTCCAAGGCGATGAGGTCGTAGTCTTCGACCAGTCGGGTCGTGGTCTTCGCAACCCAATCGTCCTTGCGGTTGTTGATGCGACGGCGTATCGAACTCATGCGCTTCAATGTGAGTTTGCGTCGTTTCGACTGGAATTTCGCGGTTTTCCCGCCACGTCGGCTGTTGGTCATGTCTTGTCGGGCGAGCTTGCGTTGCAGACGCAGATACTCTCGCTTCTCCCGTTCGGACGGTTGCGGCATGTCCAGCATGGTTCCGTCCGATAAGGTCAACGTGTGGACGCAGCCACGGTCGATACCGGTCTGCTTGCCGGTGGCATTCCGTCGGATGGGCGACGGTTCGTTGGTGAACGCCAGAGTGCGTTCCGTCCAATTCACCGCCACGCTCGTGTAATCCCTGATGGGTTGGCTGACGCGCACGTGTATGGAGAGCGTCCAACGGCATCCCGTTTCGTCCGGCTTGCGGAATTCCTTTTTCACGGTTCCGGTGATTACGACCACTCCGCGCTTGCGTGACACCTGATGGTAGATGCGTTGCCGGTCTTGTTCTGGTTGCGCCAGCATACGAAATACTGGGGGTCGCGTTTGCGGGACTTGAACCCCGGGACACGACCGCCATTGATTTTCTTGCGCTTCAATCCGGCATACCATTCCGAATTCTCCACGCGCATGGGACTGGCGAGAATAGCGGCGGGAATGCATGCGAGCCAAGAACACCGGATTCGAGCCTCGCTGTCCTTGAAAGGTTCCCCGGCGGTCGCTCCACCCAAGGGAACGTCCACCCACATGCGCTCATGGGATTCCATGTCCTCCATGTAGCGGCGGATTGTCCTATGCTCCCGATGCTGGTTGAAACGGGTACGCCAACCATCGCACAGCCAGTCCATGATGCGTTCGGGATTGCGCGTCCAGCAGTGGTTGCGGCATGAATCGTCGCCAAGGTACACGGACGCGCCCGCATGCCTGACTTTGATGATTCGTACCTTCTGGCTCATACTATAAACCTTACCACGGAAACAGTGATTAATCAAAGAAGTGGCGGCTCACCCCAGTCTTAAAAGACGGGGCTTGCGCCGCCAAACCGGTCATTCTGCGCTTCGGCTACCGCATTGAATAACGGGTCGATGGCGTTGGAGTAGCGTGCCTGGAATACTCGGTTGTTGGCCGGTTGATCCAGTGTGCTTCCGTGCCATCGATGGTTTCGACGTGCGCCTGTTCCTTGCCTTTGAACGCCTGTTCCAACGGCTTGTCTACCAGTCCGACTCGGATCGGCCGGCTGGCGGGCAGGCGCGTCGTCCTAGGTATGGCATGTATACGGGGTGTTGGATTGCGGCTCCGATTCTGATGAGGAGTCGCAGGTCCGTGGATTCCAAGCCGACGGTGAATGTGGAATCCTGTAGATATTCCTTCGTCTCCAACGGGTTGGGTTTGCCGTCAGCTCGTTTGCCCATGGTTTGGAAGTCCGTCAACCGTGGGCCTGTGTGGACTGGTTGCACGCCGAATCGGAGGGCTGCGAGGTCGCTGATGTCGCTTCCGCGGGCACGTCCCAAAGCGGATGCGACGAGTCCGATGACTCCGCTTTTGGTGGGTAGGCTGCCGGTGTTGCGGTGCGTGTACCCGTCTTCGGTGGCCCATGATTGCAATGGGCCTTTCAACTGGAGGAGTAGGGTCGGCATGGTGATCAGAGTGCCTTGATGACGGTGCTGGTGGTTTCTGTGACCAGTTGGGGGAGTGTGAGCAGTGTTTCCTGCTGCTCCTTGCCCATCGCCTTGCGCGCGTTCAGGTCGGCCATGGTGAACGTGTCGGCTGCGGCCAGACCGTACGTGTTCTGATAGTCGGCCTGCTGTTCGAGCAGTCGTTGCACGCTGGTGGGAATCGTGTCCGTGGTGACCGGCTTCTCGTAGGCCTCTACAAGGTTGATGGGCCGGTCGGTGCGGATTACGGTTTCGATGAACGAGGGGAGCGTCTGATGTCCGAAACTGTTCTGCTTGCCGGATGGCAGGCTCAATGCGAAGGCGTTCAGGAACGTGGACAGGGCGAGCCGCACGGCTTCCTTATCGTATCCGAGGTTACGGTTCAGCAGGTTCACGTCGACGCAGGCGTAACGGTAGAGGGTGGCGCTCAAGTATCCGGTTTCACCGATCATGCCGGCGCCGCTCGTGTTGTCGCAGTCGTCAACAGCCGCATAATAATCGTTTTCCACGTCGGCTCGGTTCACGCTGATGGCGTGCGCGAACTGGCTGGCCGCATCCACCACGTACTCGCTGCCGGTGCCCTTGTCGCTGCTGGCGCTCATTCGTCCGAAGAACGCGATGTCGATGCTCCGGTCGGAGTCGAGCAGCTTCTTGATGTCCGTACGATGGGAGGCGACGGACTTCTTCGGATCGGTGCTGCCGTATGCCTCTTCCGCATATTGGGCGAGCTTCTGCACTGCTGTTCACCGAAGAACTGGAGCGCGCTAGTGCTGCCGGGTCGGTTCTTGTCAGAGGGAAGGCCGGCCGCCTTCATCAGTTCGCCGGTGACCTTCAGCAGATGCTCGTCCTCCGGATCACGGTTGATGCGCTGCGCGATCATCTTGGTGAACTCACGGCTGCGCGAGCCGAGCCTGCCGGTGTCGAGGGTGTCGCGGAAGTTGTCGCGAATGGCCTTCTTCCATGCTTGTGAGCTGACGCGCATACGTGGCACGCCACCGTAGATGGAGGTTTTGGGTCGTCCGTTCTCGTCGCGATTGAGGTTGGCGGGCGGAAGGGTCTGGATGGCGTGGATGTCGATGAACAATCCCATATTGTTTCTCCTGATATTTGGTTTTTCTTTGGTGGATGGTGGATTGGTTCCGTTTTGTCCGTGGGGGGCTGTCGGGCGGGAAGCCCCCGCGAACGATGGTGAGGACTAGTTGAGGTAGGCGGGCTTTTTGCCCTTCGACAGCGCGGCCAGAACGAGTGCAGCGAGACTCGTGGTCCGGTCCGCATCGAGAGCGAGAATCGCGTAGGAATATGCCTGTTCCATCTTCCCGCCCCACCATGAGAGATAGGCGGCGACGGCAAGGGGATGGGCGCGGTACTTCTTCTCCGAGGCAAGGTCGGTGAGACCGCATGCGGTTGTGATGGCATTGTGTAGCCGGTTGTGGTCGGGTTTGATGTCGGGGTTGGTGAACCCGTCGGCAAGTGTTTTGGAAAGAAGCCTCTTATAGTATGGCGTGTGGCTTTCGCCGCGAGATTGATGATGGTCCCGATCTTGAATCGTGGGTTGATGGCGGCGGCGATTGCCGCATCCCTGACGTTGAATACTTCGGACATGAGGTCCGCGAACCCTTCGAGTTCCGTGTCTTCGTCGGCGTATCCTTCGCAGGCTTTCTCCCATGCTTGGAGCATGGGGGTGGCGAAGGTGCGGATTGCTTTTTCGTGCCCGTATGCCAGTGCCTGTTGGCGGTATTCTTCGATGAGTGTGTTGGTCTTGGGTTTTTCGATGATGTTGGTCATTGGTTCCTCTTTCTGTTTTATGTGGACATATTCAGTATAACAGACAAAAGTCAGATGTCAATAAAAGCGGTTCACAGGTTTATCCCCGCGTGTACGAGGTAGGTTTGGCCTGCAGTACAGGCAACGGCGCGTTCCAAGGTTTATCCCCGCGTGTGCGGGGTAGGCATGGCCGCGTTCGTCGGCAAGAACAACGGCTACGGTTTATCCCCCGCGTGTGCGGGGGGTAGGTCATTCCGGTTCAGAAGGAGCGAGTCGATCGTCAGGTTTATCCCCGCATGTGCGGGGTAGGTTTCGCCAAGCCGCGAACAACCCCATCGCCAATGGGTTTATCCCCGCGCCTGCGGGGTAGGTATTCGATCTGCTTCAGGTCGAGCCCGTCGCCTAGGTTTATCCCCGCGCCTGCGGGGTAGGTTCCTTGGTCAACCCGATCTGAGCGAGGTCAAGCGGTTTAGGTTTATCCCCGCGCCTGCGGGATAGGTAGTTTAGTTTTCAACGTTTTCGAGACCATGCATGGGTCTATTATGCAAGTTTGTTACCTATTTTCTGAGCCGATTGTCCAGTGCTGGCAATCTGGTGGACAATCAGTCGAGCAGTCGGCTCCAGTCGCGTCGTACCATGTCTGCGGAGTCCGGTTTGTTGAGTCTGGCCAAGTCCAATGCCAGCAGGGCGTGGTCCAGTGGAATGTCGTGCTCGTTCAACAGTCGGATTATTCTCAGACAGAATGGTGCGGCTTCCTGCATGCTGTGGGCGTTCAACAGTTTCCGGTAGAGTCCGTCAACATCTTCGCCGGTGTCCGCCAATGCTCGTAACGCTTTGTTGAAGCGTTCGCCTTCCTTGTACATGGGTTTGTATTGGTTGCCTTGCTGGTGGTAGGCGTATAGGCCGAATGCGTACCATGAGGCATGTTCCATGCGCGTGGGTTTCGCGTACCCGCGGTAGTCCATGCCGTTCAACGACCATTTGGATGCCTTCGGATCCGAGCCGCAAGGTTTTTTGAAACTGTTGCGTAGGTTGGCGAGGTCGGCGCGCGTGTAAGTGCCGTTCAGGTAGCCGTCTTGCAGACGGGCGAATCGGGGTCGTGCCCAGGCGAGGTAGCTGTTAGCCAAGGTCGGGTTCCTTCCCGCCTGCCAGATAGGGGAGCATCGCCGTATCGGCTTTGGCCCAAGCATCATGCGGATTGTCTCCGTTGCCGACCTTCGGCCATGCCTGTTTGACGAGTTTGTCCACGATGGCGCTGACGTTTGCATGTTCATGATACGCCGCATATCCAAGGTCATGTGGTCTTGGCGGATTCGTGCGATGCTGCTGGACTGGCTGCCGTATTGGGCTGCAACCGTGTCGAAGCTGACGGTCGAATTGAAGTTCGATGCCCATAAGAATGTTGCGGGATAGTGTTCGTCGCCGTCAGGTTCAACGAACGCCTTATCCATTGCGTCCATAATGGTCGGTCGATCAGCGGGCCGAACGTGAGGTTCACCGGTTTGGGTTTGCCGGTCTTGTCCTGAGTCCAGAAGGCCATGTATTCGTTTTCCGGGGTCGTCCATTCGGAACGGTTCCCGTAGGTGACGTAGGCGCCGGTGCATAGGCCGTCCGTGTTCCAGAGCAGTCGGATTCGGCGGGACGGGTACGTGTAATAGTATGCGGGGCCGGTGGCGTCCGGTTCCATGTCCGCGCATTCGAGCGGTGGATACTCCCAGATGGGCTTGTTGCATTATTCGTGGGACAGAAGTTCAACACTAGGGTCTCCCACAGGTTGTTTCCGTCGATGATGGCAATAGCGAGTCCTCCGGCCTGCGCCACCCCCTGTGGGGTACGTTTGCCTTCCGCGGCTTTCGGGTCGCCGTTCATGCCGGTGTGGACTCCGGCCACATCGTACATGTTGCAGACGAGCAGCATTCGTGCCGCTTCCGCAGGGGTGACGGGCTTGTATGGGTCGTGGGTCTGCCAGAGGGGGCGTTGCATTGCGGGGTGGAGTCGGGTGAAACCGTAGTCCTTGGGTTTGCCTTGCGGCATCATGCCGGCGACTTGCAGGAACGGTTCTGTTTCCGACATGAGGTCGAACCGGTGTGCCCATGCGTGTAGGTAGTCGATGATTTCCTGGTCACGCCCGGCTTCCATGATGCGTTTTGCCCCCGCCGGGGACGAGTATCCTTCCTGACGTGCCGCGTACATGATGGCGAGCAGCAGTCGCATGATGCTGACTCGTTCCAACGGGTCGGCTATATCCAGTTGTCGGATAGAGGTCGGCTGATCGAACAGGGTTTCCAGAGAGTAGGACTCGTGCTTGCCGTTTGCGAGTACGGGGACCCATGGTTCGGTGACGAGGTTGAATGAATGGTTTGCCATAAGACTTCTTTCGACTATCGCATGTCAGTGGTTAGAAAAGCAGCATCAGACCCAATCCATAGGCCTTGCCGTGGCCGATACCCGAGAGCATCGTTTGGGTGAGCTTGTCACGGTCGGTGATAGTGATCTCTCCCGTGTATTCGACGGTGTGGAACGTAAGTTTGCGGCCTTGACGGTTGAATCGGGTGGCGTGAACGTCGAGAATATCCAACGCATCCAAACGGGCTCCGGCCTGGGCGAGCTTGCGTTCCGCCCACTGGTGCATTCCGGCGGGCGTACGCAACGGTGTGCGTTTCCCGTCCTTGCTGGCTACCGGTGTGGCCGTCAACGCGAAGCGACGTGTCTCACCGTTCTGTAGCTTGTCGAGGAACGGCCGGTAGTCGAGCGTGCTGATGACCGGCTTGCCCAAGCGGGCTTCGAGCCGATCCGTATCCAACTGGTCGGAGACGATATACAGCCTATCCCCATCCAAACGCCACAACGGGCGGCTACTGCCGGAGGTGGCGGCGCTGACCACGGCGTGAATCGCTTCGGGGGAGCGCAGCACTTTGCGCACGTCCGGGTTGACTGGGTTGAGAGTTACGCGCGTGAATAACGGCATGTTTAATCCTTGTCTGGAACGAGTTCCGGGTTTGCTTCTGTCGTGATGGCTTTTCGTATAATGAAAGGTGAACTGGCTGGCCGAGATATTTGAAGGCGATCTTGTATCCGATAGGTTCCGACATGACGTATCGGGTGACGCGAATGTGGTTGAATACCCATCGGACGACTTCGATATCCAGACCGTATTCTTCCGCGTATGTCTTGTATGATTTCATGGCTTTCTCTTTCAACGCGCTTCGATGGTGACGGGCTTCTCGTAGCATTGGGGAACATAATTCTTGTCGAGCGCCCAGTTGTTGATGAAGCGGAGCGGGCAGGATTGGTCCCATACGCGCTGTAGTTCCGAGACCGGCAGCACCTTGTATCCGGCTTCTCCGTCCTTGGAGAGCATGTACCCGTATTTGCCGTTCTTGTCGGCGTCGCCGTTGTCGAGCAGGTAGATTTTGTGGCAGCCGTCCCATGCGAATTCTGTGGCTGGGCTGGTTTGGCCGTTGATTGTGATGCTCATTGGTTTCCTCTTTCATTTCTATGTGGACATATTCAGTATAACACGTAAATAGGATAATGAAAACAAAAAAAGCGCAACCGAAAACTCCAGTGCGCTTAGCGAAGCAGAATACGATCAGCCGGCAGAACGCCAGTCGCCACCATTCTGTTCCTTGACTTCCTCCCCACGGCTAAAGCCGGGGGATTCCATGCCTCGCGGCATGGGTTTCCTGCTTCACGGACTCAGCACGGGCAGCACGCCTCTGCATGCCGCTGCGCCTAGCGTCTCCACAGGCTATCATCGCAAGTCCTGCGACTCGAATGTTCATGGCCGCGTTGATGTCACGGTCGTGGTGCGTCCCACAATTAGGGCAGTCCCATGCGCGCACGTTCAACGGCTTGCGTCCTGAATTGTGCCCGCATTGGGAGCAGATCTGGCTGCTGGGGTACCAGCGTCGATGGGCTGAAATACGCGTCCGTACCATTCCGCCTTGTACCGGAGCATGGTGAGGAACATGCCCCACGCCGCGTCTCGGATGCTGCGGTTCATGGCGCGCTTGCGGCTTTGCCCATTCTTCGCGTACCCGCCGTTGCCGTCAGGCTTCGGTTTGCACCGGGCGCTCAATCCCTTCACGTTCAACGTTTCGACGCACACCGTTTGGTTTTCGCGGATTATCCGCGTCGAAAGTTTGTGAAGGAAATCACGCCTCTGGTCGGCCTCATGCGCGTGGATACGCGCTATCCGCTGGCGTTGCTTCTCATAGTTGCAGCTTCCCTTCTGTTTGCGCGCCAAAGCACGCTGGGCTTTGCGGAGGCGCTTGCATTGCCTCTTGCCGTATCGGGGGTTTTCGATTTTCGTCCCGTCGCTCAGAATGGCGAAAGCGTCCAACCCCATGTCGATTCCGATGGCACGGTCAACGGCAGGCAGGTGTTCCACCGCATCGTCGCGCACCAGAAGACTCACGAACCAGCGTCCCGCCGGGTCGAGGCTCACGGTCACGGTGGTCGGTTCTGCGCCTTTCGGTAGCGTGCGGCTCCACTTCACGTTGAGCCGTGTGTCCATCATCTTCGCCAAGCGTAGTGTGTACGGCCACTGGTAGTCGAACGCGCTCCTTGTGAACTCCATGCTTCCGCCATGCCGCTTCTGCTTGTATCGCGGGTACGCGCCGATGCCGTTGAAGAAGTTCATGTACGCGGATTGCAAGTGCCGCAATCCTTGTTGGAGCGGCACGGCGGACACTTCATTCAGAAAAGCGTAGTCGTCGGTTTTCTTCCACGCGGTCAACATGCGGCTCGTGTCTGCGTACCCGATTTTCTCTTCGCGTTCATGCCACGCGGTCCGACGTGCGTCCAACGCCTTGTTGTAGACGAGTCGCACGCACCCCAGTGTGCGCCGGAGCAGACTTTCTTGCTCCGGCGTGGGGTAGAGGCGGAACTTGTATGCCCGCTCGATACGACTCGAATCCATGTCTTACATAATATCACGATTTACTGTAAGATACAGGCGGAAACGAAAGAAAAGCGCGGTTTCCTCCCCATAGCTAAAGCTAGGGGTATCCAACCGCGCCACCTCCGATGAACCGTTGCCGTGCCCGTTGCTCCCATGCGGGGGAACCGGGCTTCTCACGGTGGATCCAGCTCATCACCGAAGCCGGTTTGATGCCGTTCGCGGTGATGATCGTATGCTCCGGCTTATAAGGACTGCCATCGCTTAGATACGTCATCCTCAACTCATCGTGATCCGACCGGAACGTATGGGTTTTCGCATCGGCCACCGTGTATTCAATGGATTGGTCACGGCGGGCCAACCGTACGGCATCCTCGATGCCGCGATGTTTTGCAGTCAGGCGGAGCATCGCCGCTTGACCGACATCGGGCCCCAAACCGGCGAATGGTTTCTCGACTTTTTCATTCGGGTCGAACACATCGGGTTTCGACTCCATGAAATACCGGTATTCACGTTCGTTGTCGCACAATGCGTCGCGCAGCTGACGGTAGCGGCGGGTTGGTTTCCGCCCGTTCAGCAACTGTTTTTCCAGTTTCTTGAAGTCCTTGGACTGACGGTATTCCTTACCTTTTTCCGGATTCCAGCCGTCCTCCTGGAGTTCATGCAATGCGTCGGCGAAAGCCATCTTGTCATCGAACGCGCTGCCGTTGATCAACCCGCGATTCACATTGGCCTTGTATAGGCCGAGCATTTGCTCGTTGAGTGGCGCGAGGTGTTTTTCCGAGGCCGCATCATATCTGGCCTGTTTGGTTTGGGCTCCCTTCAATGCGGCCTGGTAGCGGAGCTCCGCCAGTTCGCCGGGGAAGCGTGGCGTGTCAGGGCCTCCGACATGCTCTCCCGGTTGTACTGGCCTCAAGCCGAGTTCCCGTAATGCCTTGTCCGGGTCAACGGCGGTGTCGAGAATATGCTGTCGTGTCTCCTCTGCCAGTTGGATACGATCACGGGCTTTCACCGGCACCCCGTCGTAGGCGGCTTGCACGTGGTCGGCCAGATAATCGGCGCGTGAGCCGTCGGCGCCCATAGGGTCGTAACGGAGATTGGCGACGATGAGGGGCATGTCATCGGTCTCGCCGGGCTTTGCCGGTCTTGCGACCAGCTCGTCTAGTCGGCTGGCCGCATACTGCGAGTAATCGGCGACATCCGGATCCATGATGATGTTCGTTTCTGCGGCGAGCATCGCATTGTTCAACCGTTTCCGTTCGAATGCGGTCAACGTGTCGCCGGACGGCAGACTCTTGTTGTCTTCTTCCGCGAACTCGCCGTTCCGTGTCCGCAATTGCCGTTTCGCTTGAGCGGATTTCCTGGAATCAACCATAGTGAAGCCTCTCGGACTAATGGATAACTGATTCCAGACTACCGCTTTGAGATAAGTTGATTACGGGAAAGTCAGGAGAAAAAACCGGCTATTCCAACTTCTGTTCTTCCGCGATTCGTCATATGGTGTAAGCGATGCCTACACATTTTTCATATCATAAATGTGTAAGCGTTACACATTTTTTATAGGATAAGTTGTCTGAATGTTTTTTCACGAGCGGAGATGAATTGCATTGACTACGCCCATAAACACAACTCTTACTGGATTCTGTTCTCGCCGTTTCTACGAACCTAGAGAAGCGGCGAACGAACTTCGCAATTCCGAAGCTCATCGCCAAGTGGAGAACAAGGAATACGCGAAGACCTTCAATAGCGTCAAAGAACTGGGAGAATACTTCGTTTCCATCTAGAACGCGACGAATCGAGAAATCCGACCTTTCTTCCAAGGCCGCAGAAAGACCAGCATTACCGAGAATACGAAGCAATCACGTTGCCGGAATGTCATATACCGCCGACAGTCCTATCGGCGAACTCTATTAATTATCTGTTCGATTAGTTCTTTGCCGCGAAGTTGCTCCACCCACTTTTCCGGTATCGCTTCGCGCCCGTATAGGATTCCGGCCATGCCTCCTGCGACTGCTGCCGTGGTGTCGGTGTCGCCGCCGAGGTTGACGGCGACGAGCACGCAGTCCCGGTAGTTGCTGGTGTTGGCCACACACCAGATGGCGGCGTTGAACGTGTCTTTCACGTAGCCGCCTGATTTGACGGAATCACGCCCGTAACCTTTCGCATATGAACCGAGACGACCTAAACCGTTGCCGTGCAACGCTGACCGAAGCAGCTGCACCCAAGCCCAACAGCATTCTTGGCTCAACCGGTGGGCGTGCGTGATGGCGCTCACCTCACCGACTGTCTCCCGGCCGCGTCGGTGAATGCGAGCGGCATGATACGCATCAGCGAACCGTTGCCGTTGTCCCATTCGCCATGGAGTCCATGTCCTCGGTGGAGTGCTTCTCGTACGGTGTTTCCGCAGTCGAACACGTTTCCGTCGATGGCATATTCGCCGTCATATAGCCAAGCGTTGAACCGGTGCTGCATGTCCTCGATGTCCACTTGCCAGTCGTTGCCGATCAGCGAATCCAGGGTGGCGAGCATCATGCTCGTGTCATCCGACCAAGTGCCGGCCGGCTGATTATGCGTGCCGTGTCCGATCATGTTTGCGCAGGCGAAAGAGTCCCGGTCTTGGAATTCGTATGGCACGCCCAATGCATCGCCGACTGCCTGCCCGTAGACGGCCGCGCGAAGCTGTTCGATGGTTTCGATCACTCGTAGCCTTCCGCCGGAGCGAGCAATGCCTGTCTAATCCGCAGGAACACGCGATACCGTCTGAAGTCCGGGATTGGTATGTTCGGGTTGCCGAGAATGTTCAGCACGTCGTCGCCGGATAGTCTGGTCCGACCGGAGAAAACATTCTTCGTCTTGTCCCCCCCCTCCAACCGATTTGTTCGCCGACATCAGCCAGAAATAGGTGCTCACAGTCAGCACCTTCGCGCATGGCCTGGATCAGAAGACTGCTGTCAGCTCTCATTGTTTGCCGTTCTTTTCTTGCACAGGTCAAGCATGGGCTGCAAGTCAGGTTTCCCGCCTTCGCGTTCAATCCGCACAGCATGCGCGGCCATAGGCAGTAACCGTTCCAGATTCGAGTCCATGACTTTGCGGTTCAGAACACTGTCCCAGTTTGTGGTGATGCGTCGGAATGCGTTGTGGAATTGTTCGACTACTCCGAATCGTTCGATGTCGGAACCGTATACGGGGTTCATATTGTCCACAGTGAGACCGGACACCATCTCATAGTCCTTCGCTTGCCCGTCGAGCAGTCGGGCGAGCACCAGAGCATTCTCCTCAAACTTGTCAGCCGGCAAGCCGAGTGCGCGCATCCCGTTGACTGCCCATTCGTGATCTGTTTCCGGGAGCCGCCATGAGCAGCCTCCGCCGTCCAGATGGAATTCGTAACCGTATACGTCTTTCAATGTTTTCGCCGCAGTCTCGCGCGTATGGTCATGTTGGATTCGATACCAGGCGCGCAATGCTTCGCAGAGCGTCGCGTAACAGCCGTTCAGCTCCAGCTCCTCGTAGGTCATTGACATCTGGCTAGTTCCTTCCGTATCCGCCGATATATCGAATCGCGTACAAAACCGCACCACACGACATGATGCCGCTGGCTGGCAGGCTGATCAACGGTGCATGCCCGCGAACCAAATTGGATACGTCAATAATCGAACACATCAGCGCATACATGCCGAACAATACGCTGAGCTTGCCGAACACTTGGCGTGCCAGCCGGTCGTCGGATGCCAGTGTTTCGGCTCCCATCCAGCAGACGAGCATCAACAGCAGCACATGCACGGCAAGCGCAACAAAACTCATTGCTTGCCTTTCAGATTCCAACCGCACGTGATGTAACTGTTGCGGCCCTCGCAAGGAACCTGTTCACCATCTCCCAGCGTCACGTATGTGGCTTGCCTGTTGGCTTTCTCATCAGGGGCCAGCTGTCTTGGGTGATCCCAATCGCAGGTTGGTATAACAGATATCCCGCTATAGGTATATAAGGTTCCACCTACGCAGTCCACTACTTTTTTGTCCTTCAACTGGATGGTGTAGGGGCCTCTCTTGGAGCCCTTCTTCTCTTCTGCTTGCTGGGTGTCGATTTTTTCAAAGTTTTTCTTGGACTTTCTCAGGATGATTTGAATTCCAGATGACAGCCGAAGTTACCAGGATTATAACGAAGGCAACAAGCAATCCGATAAGCACATATCCGAATTTGTCTTTGCCTTCAGACCGCTCGTTCAGCATGGAAGTCCTCCTCTTTTATCGGTTGTACTGAGATGATCGCGTCCACGTCGGCGTCCTTCAAATGGACTCGTACCGGTCGTCCGGTTTTGTTCGCTTGGATCTGCGCGTCATGCACAGTTTTCACGTCCGGCCAGGCTTCCATCAGTTCCTTGTTGCTTTCGCAGCCGTTGATGACCGGCACCCAGTCGGGATGCTGGTTCATCAGCGTGCTGGAGAAGATGGGGACGGTCATGTCGTGCAGGTCGTTCATGGCGCTGTAGGCGGCGATGGTGAAGAACAGGCGTGATTCCACGCTATTGTCAGTGCCTTTTGCGGACTGGTCGATGAGGTCGGCGAACGCTTGTTTGAACTGTTCGCTGACCTTTTGTATCGCGTCGTATACGCTGCTGGCATCATTCCAGTTGATGCTGGTGGAGCCCAATGCGGGCGGCGGGAATCTTTCGCTTGCGTCTTCGGTGATGTCGTCGTTGAACGTGAATCCGGATGGTATCTGTGCCATTTTTTCTCGCTCCGGTCAGGCGATGAGACTCAACAATTCCGCATCGTCGGGAGTCCCGTCGCTGAGGACACTGTCATACTGGGGTTCCCGGTTGGATGCGATGTCGAGTTCGGTACGAGGCAGCTCGACATTCGGCCCGATCTCGTTTTGCAGATACTTGTCTGCACCTTGTGGCTCGAAGATCCAATTTTTTGCTGAGGTGGAAGTACTACGCCAGAAACGCGGCCGACAGTCCCGTTGACAAGTTTGAAGACGCCTTGGAATCGTCCGTTAACCGATTCCACGATCATACGGCCCTCGATGTTTTCAGGGAAATCCGGGGTTGCGTTCCTTATCCCGATGGTGCCGATGAACCGGCTTCCGTCTGCGAACGTGTGGGTGACACGGTAGCGTTTGTTGTATGCCATGATGGTTCCTTTTTTTGATTGTTTTTTATGTGGACAGTTGTTGTGGATTGTGGATAACCGGTCAGCGTGGCGTAGGGAACGATTCTCCGGCTGAGAACTTCAACTGGCGGAGAGGCTTGCCCTTACGCCACTTGTTCCACGCCTTGATGGTCAATGCGGCGATGCGTACACGGTTGTCGCGGGTGGAACGGCCGGCCTTGTGAGGCTGAGCCATCAACGTGTTTCGCAGTATGAGGATCGGATCGTCGGCTTGCAGGTTCGCGCCGCTGGCGAGGCTCATGAAGAACCTGTTGGCCGCATCCGTGTCGATGTGCGCGAACGTCCACCAGAGCGAGGCGAACATGCTGCTGGTCAGCATGTCCCCGGATTGGCTGCGGAACGCGCGTGATGCGGCGAGCACGTCCGCCAGTTGCGGGGTCTGGTCGATGAACGAGATAATCTCACCGCGCGTGGGTTTCAAATCGTTCTGAGCGGCGGCCTCCATGCCCAGCTGGTCGGCCAGATACACGGCGCGGGCCAGTGAGGCGAGCTGCGTGGAGTTCTTTTCTCCGCGCAAGGTGAGCACGTCGCCCAAGGTGCGGGTTTTTCCGCTGTCCATGGTCTGCTGGGTTTCGTCTTCCAACCCTCGGATGACGAGCGTGGTCAACGGCTTGTCGGCGGCGATGACGGCGAGCAGACGATGCTGGCCGTCCAGCAGTCGCCCGTCTTTGCCGAATTTGATGGCCTCACCGTTGAACCGCCATTCGCCGTTGCGAATTTCGCGGGCGAACAAGTTGACGTTGTCTCGCTGATACGCCGGTTGTTGACGTTTTCGCCGAGCATGGTTTTCGCTATTTCCGGGGTGATGGTTTCCACTTTGGCGGTGATTTTCTCTCCCATGATTTGTTTCCTTCTATTTTCCTGTAGGTCAGATTCCGGTCGTATAGCCCTGCGGCATGTCCTTGAACTTGCTGTTGCTTCCAAGGAAAGCAAGGTGGAAAGTCTCGGTCGGGCCGTTGCGATGCTTGGCCATGATGATGTCGGCCTCGCCGGGCCGGTCTTCCTTGTCATAGGCGTCGGGACGGTGTACGAGGAACACCACGTCGGCGTCCTGTTCGATGGAGCCGGATTCGCGCAGGTCACTCATTTGAGGCACTTTGTCGGCTCTCATTTCCACGTTGCGGTTCAGCTGGCTGAGGATCACGACCGGCACCTGCAGTTCCTTGGCCAACAGTTTGAACTGGCGGCTGAAGTCGCTTACCTCCTGCTGACGGTTCTCGGTCATGCGCCCGCTGGACATGAGCTGCAGATAGTCGACGACCACGAGTTTCAGGTCTTTCGTCTCCTTCAACCTGCGGCATTTCGCTCGAATATCAGGGACCTTAAGATTCGCGGAATCATCGATATACAATGGCTTGTCCTCGAGCTTCTGCCAAAAACCGTTTACGGTTCGCCATCGTTCGTCGGTCATCTGAGACGGGTCGCGGAAAACATTCAACGGAATGTTCGTCTCGGCGGAGAACAGGCGTTGCGCGATTTCCTCACGGCTCATTTCCAAGCTGAAGACGACTGTGCATTGGTCGTCATGAATGGCCGCATTCCGTGCGAAGTCCATTCCCAACGTGGACTTTCCCATGGCCGGGCGTCCGGCGACGACGATCATCTGCTGGTTGCAGACCGTGGGTCACGTCATCGATGTCCCTGAATCCGGTGTGGACTCCTTCGGCGATTTCCCCCTTCTGAATCTTGTCGAGATGGTCAAGCATATCGGTGGAAACCGTATAGATGTCCTTGTAATCGGTACTGGAATCGTCCTCGCCGATATGGAACGCCTCGTCCAAGCGTTGCCGATGATACTGTCGGTGTCGGCATCGTTCGCATGACCCATTTGCGCTATGCGGGTGCCGATGGCGATGATGTCGCGTCGTTTCGCCGCGTCTTTGACCATGTCCGCGTAGATGCCGACATTCGACGTGGTCGGAGCATAATCGATGAGCTTGCCGACGTAGTTCAGCCTCCAACATGATCAAGCATTTTCCGCTCGGTCAATGTCATGCAAAGCAGTGTGGCGTCAACGTCGCCATGTTGATCGGACAGGTCGCAGATCAGACGATAAATCGTTTTGTTGTTCGGCTGGTAGAAGTCGTTTTCCGTGATTTTCTGACGCGCCTCGTCAATGGCGGCACGGGATTGGAGCATCGCACCCAATACGGTGCGTTCCGCTTCATCCTTGTGTGGTAGTTCCTGGTTAAACGGATCGTTCATTGCTTGCTCGCCTCCTTATCCTCGGCCAGTCGGATTTTCTTCGCCTGCTGCTCGAGGTATTTGATTTCTTCCTCGATGCGCTTCAGACGTGACGTTCGACTATCTACTGTGGATAATTCGTCCGGGTTTTCTTTCCACCGGGCGATACAGCGTTCGATGCGCTTGTACCCGATTACTTCGGGTCCTATCCCGTTGTCGCGGAAGATGTCGACGGGCCGGTCTCCCATGGCATAGCGTGCCGTCGCTTGCGTCCTGAAGGAGTTCGTGTAGTAGATTCGTCCGCCTTGCACTCTGCGCACGATTTCAGGCAGCGTACGAAGGTAATCGACGGTTTCCCGATCGAGCTTTTTCCCTGATGTCATTGCGTGTTAATCCTTTGGCGGTTCTGTTTGCAAGGAGAGGATTCGACGGTGATTCCAAGAGCTTTTCTTGTTCTTTGATTGTTGAGCGCGGCATACAGTTCTATGCGTTCGAAGGCGTTGAATTCTCCTCTCGCGTTCATTTCCAGCATGCGCAGAATGGATTGGATGCGGAGCTGTTCTGAGAATTCATGCAGCCCCTGCGCCGTCGTCCCCTCGGATTCCTGTGCCTCATGGCGTTCGGATGGATGGGTTGGCTGTTCTGATTTGAGACGCATGTTCAGGTATTCCATGGCCTCTTCCTCCGAGTCGAATTGACGGATCGCCACGGGCATGTGGCTCTCGCATTCGATGATTTCAAAGTGGGTTTGTTCTTCTGCCACTGATTGGTCCTTGATTGTGTTGTGCGATGGTTTCATCGATGAAGTCGCGTACGGAAATCAGGTCGCTGATGTCTGACACGGATGTTTTCGGAGTGTTCGCGTCGAGCTTTCCGCCCTGTGGTGTCACGTATGCGCTGAACCCGTTAAAGCTGGGAACCCTCAACAGGATCAGGGACCAGCGGCGATTGGCCCCGGGTATCTCCAGCCGGCATGATCCGTCGTCATTGTCGATGCGCAGCACCGTCATATCAGACCTTCATCTTGAGAATCCGGAACATGCTTGGCCTCGTTCGGTCGTGTTGCGTGACATATCTTCGGACGGTGCGCATGGCTTGTCTTTTGCTCTCGAAAGAAGGCATGAGACTCCGATGCCAGGCGGGCTTCCAACCGTCAACTGATTTTTCTTGTATGAAAAAAATACTCATCGGTTTCCTTGTCGTTCTGAATTACGGTCTCTTATCGGCCCGCCATCGGCTGATATCCGTCGAGTTCTCGAAGCAGTTCCTCCTGCCAGTCCTTGTCATCAAGGGACTGCTTCTTCTCCTTTTCGAACCAGCAGGAAGAGCAGAGTCCGGTCTGTCTCTCATCTGCCGACAGGAGGGTTCCACATCCTCGGCAGAAGTGGTTCAGGATTTTCGTTCGGAACCGCATTTCATTTCCTTTCGCGCATCGTTGAAGGCTTTGAACGCTTCGTTGATGTACCGGTTCTGATCTCGTTTCGGGAGTTGCCCGAAGTCGAGAATCTGACGGCCACTACGACCTTCGACGAGCCGGTATAGGGCTTTCGCCGCGGCAAGAACCTCGGCGGTGGTGCCAAGATCCGCAGCGTCAACCGTTCTCTTGTGCAGTGGTCCAGGAATAGGCGGAGAGAGACGCAGTTGGTCGAAAATGTTGGTGACGGATTGCATTCTCTCCCCTCACAGTTCTTCATCATGGAATCGGAATGGAGCTTTCGAGGACAGATCCTTTGTCGTTGAATCGTTGACGTTTTCTCCCGTCTTGCCGATTAGCAGCGCAGGGCCGTTCATCCAACGCCCATCGGACTCGCGTATCTGCATGATCCAAAGCTCCTGACCGTTTTTCCACACGGTGTACAGGCCGTCTGACTTGTCCTCCCACAGTCCGGGGCGATCCGGAATTCGTGCGGGTGCCGGTCGCAAAGCATGGTCGAATGCGTCGTCATCAATCCGATAGGTGTTGGAGTCAATCAGGACTAGACAATGGCCGTCATCGGTGATTTCCTGTACTGGATATTTGTTCCCGTTCGTTTGCACGAAGACGTCTCCGGGTTGCACGCCGGTGATGTCTTCGATGATTTTGTATTCGGGTTCGTCGGGTAGCAGCTTGATGCTGACGGGTGCTTTCTGTCGGGTGAGTTCCATGAATCCGTCATGGCCTTCGTGGAACAGTTCGCCGATGTCGAAGCCGTTGACAGTGTATTGCCGGGCTCCGAGCGTGTGCCCGGCTCCGGGAGCGAGTTGGAATTCGAGGATCATGTCGCCGCCGTATGCGGAGACTCGTACACGTCGGTTTCTGAGCTGGGCGAATGTCATGTTTCGCCAGAAGCGTTTGTCGTGCTCTTCCATTGGTTGTCGTTGTTCTCTTCTGATTTATGTGGACGTATTCAGTATAACAAGTAAAACAGAATTAAGGGGAGGGGGTGAATCTTCGGAGTGTCGCGATATGCTGAACGCGTCCACATAAAAAAACAAAAGATACACACCGAGAAAACAGCGGAACCCCAACGCAATTACCTCAGGGCCACCACAAGCGATGCCGAAGACGGCGATTGCGGTTCCCCCAAAACGACAAAACGTAATCGGTTGATATCAAAAAAACAGGAGCCAACATGACCTTCACGGCAGAGCCGAACATCGGACCGTACCTCTCGAAGCGACACCCCCAAACCTCTTGGAACGCATTGATGAACACATCAAATTTCTCCGGGAATGCAAAATCACCTTCACAGGAAGCATCGGAAGAGGGGACATCCCGCATACAAAAAGCGCGATGACATTGCTCAACAACATCGACGTGCTGATCGCCGGCGAGGAGGCCGACAAGGAAGTCCTCCGATTCAACAGCGGGGACATGATGGGCATGATACCGCCAGCCACCAAGCGCTATAAGCCCGACCTCGACCTCAGGACCAGAGTCTCATGGACGACGGATACACCGAAGCGATGATCAATTCAGACAGGCAGATGTGGGGCGGCTCGCCCATCTCATTCCCGAACGACCCGCAGTGGAATAAATAAGGGCCACGACCGGCGGGCATGCCGGGTGACGACCCCAACGCCTCCAGCATGCCCGCCTTTTTTGACCAACTTGGACGGCGCGTCGGCCGTCGAATCCGGAGGCGAATCGGCGTGAATCGGAGGTTGTTTTTTTCTGATGGCGAGGCATAAGTCTCACGAGGAGGAACCATTGGGTTGGAGTGTCGGTGATTTCGCTTTGTCGGATCCGGGGTGTCGACTGTATATCGACATGGCCCGGAATGCGTATGGGAAACTCGACCCGAAACTGGTGTCCTGCAGAATTCATTACCGGCTGCAGTGTCTGAACCTCAGTCCCAGGAAGAAAGGCCAGTAGGTCTTCGGTTCGACGGTATAAAACAAGCATCTGCCTTACTGGGTATGTTGGCATGTCGCGTATGAAAAACCGTAAAATTGTTGGTATCAACCGAAAAAGCAAAAACAGGGGAAGAGTCGGGATGCCCAACAAAATACACAGGCTGAGAAGCGTCGGGATGGACAACGGCATAGCCACAGGATTCGGAATTCTTTACGTCGCGGAAGAGGCATACCCGCTCATCCCATACGTGCGCGGCAACGAACATCCGCTCGCATTCGGCAGGACGCCTCGACTCCTAAGCATCCTGTTCACGACGTTCATCAACACACAAAACGCGGATTACAACGGCAAGACCAGGACGCTGACCATCGGCAAGGACGTACGGCAAGTGGCCCGCAGAATGGGCATGCTGACGGGAGGCTGCGGCGACAGAATACGGTCACCAGCATCATCGGCTATCAGGACATCACGTTCACTTCAAGGGACGGCAAAGAAATAAAACCGATCGAAAAGACGAACATCGTCCAAGGCGAAAGCTGGAACGAAAAAACCATTACCTTCACTTGGGAATACGTCCGATTGATGTCGCGCGAACCGAAGGAGATTCCTCTTTCCGCCGTCGTCGGAACCAGTGGCGGAAGCCTGTCCTTGGATCTGCTGGTGTTCGCGACGCTCTACTGTCCGGAGCAGAAGGAACTGTATATCAGTCGAAATAATCTATACAAGATCGTCCCCGGTACGAGCACGGAGACGGTGTCCACCAAGCACCTCACCGTCAGCCTCACAAAGCTCAACCAGATTCAGAAAATCTGGGTATTCTCGTTGACGAGGGCGGGCCTCGTGATCAGACCATACGGGATGCCGCCAAAGGCGGAGAACCGTGTGCAGCTCATCGCGGAATAATAAAAAACGGTTGGATACGGATCCATGTTCGTATCCAACCGTTCAAGCATCCCGAGATGCCGGCCGTCAGATTTTCAGCTTCTCAACCACACTGAGATCGACGCCGTCACCCCAGTGTTCAGCCACCGCATTGACATCCTTCATCGGCTCACCGGACGCGCGGCCGAAACCACGATCCGGTTCGGCGGCATTCAAAACAGCGAACAGAGTCTTGGACAGAGTCTTGTCTTCCATGAACGCGAAAGCAAGCCTCATCTTCAGGTCGGACGGTTGAGCGCCAGCCAGTTCCTTGACGAACTTGGAGAATTCGGCGACCCGCTTCCGCGTCTTGGTTTCCGTCAACACCTCAAGCAGAACCGGAGCGTCGGTCTTGCTGGTCTCGCACAGAATCTTGGCGATGTTCGCGGTACGGTCATCGGAAAGAACGTCGAGCATGTCCTTGATCTTCGCGTACGAGGCGGCTTCCAAATGAGGGAAGGACGAGTTTTTCTTCGCGGTCTTGCGCCGCGTGGTCTTGGCACCCTTGACGGAGGTTTCTTCCTCACGGTCGGGCGTTGTCTCATCGACGGAATCCGTCTCTTCCGGCTGGACGTCAGGCTGAGAATCCTCGTCCGATGCCGACCAGTTCTCAGAATCGTCCGCTTGCCCGGCTTCGTTCACCGGCTCGGAATCGTCGACCGGCGCTGGGGCTGGGGTCGGGGTGCCGAAATTGTTGTTCCATGGAAAATCTGCCATCGTTAACTCCCTTCGTCAAGGCAGGACCGTTCGAGTGAACCGTCTTCAACGACTGTATCCGAGCAAACAACGAATAACCGAAAAAATATTGAAATTAACCGTTTTGACTTCGGCGCGGCGCCGCGCGGCCGCCGTTTCTCATGCAAACTAGCGGACCAGAAAAATCACGGACAAAAACAAAAGAGCAGACAGGCAACCAAGAAAAGTCAGAAAAAAAGAAGAGAAGAAGAAATAAGAAAAAGACAATCCAAGAACAAGAGAAAGAAGCCAACCCGCAACACATCACACAAACACCAAGACACCATTACCACATCACAGCAGGGTAAAACCAGAGCGACGAACCGCAACATTGCCAACAAAGCAACGAACCTACGGAACGAAAACGCAACAAAGCAACGAACCGCAACAACCCATACATCAGCAAAGTCATCATCCTGAATGGTTAATTTCAACAAATATTCGGCACATAACAAGATATGACGTAATATCAAGAAATGAACAGACAGGACGATTGACGAACAAGCAACAAAAAACAAAAA
>ENA-OQBT01000544-OQBT01000544.1-human-gut-metagenome-genome-assembly--contig:-NODE-544-length-22186-cov-3.688381_pt1 | contig 22186 bp, 25 predicted proteins | sample MGYA00242749_ERZ504557 | MGnify/ENA primary metagenome ERZ504557 (study PRJEB26092, sample SAMD00036243) | human gut metagenome | host: Homo sapiens | study: EMG produced TPA metagenomics assembly of... | reverse complement strand
CGCCAGGCTCTTCTTGAGGGTGATGACCAGGTCGTCTGCATCCATGGGCGCTCCTTCGACGTTAATTGAAGGGTACCGCCTCGCGGTGACATCGTTTTTATGTCAACCTTGGTCTAACAGAGCCATTCGATTTAAGGCTACTGCCCAGTTGATCAACGAGCCCATTGTCGATTTTGTCTAAATCCATTCCGGCAATAACGTTCGACACATCAGAAGCGACGGTATATAAATGTTGATCGACAATCCGACAAAGTAGGCTTACAAGCGACTTCTCATCAACCCGCATCTTGATCATGCCGATGGCTTTGATCCATTTTGATTCGCATTGCCGAAAATCATCTGCAACATTCAACGTGTTCCAAGCATCGCAAATAGTATCATCCGAAAAATAAGGCGCACACTCCTTAATGACGACGGAGCTCGTACTCGGACGATATGCCTGCGCCGTTAAAGAAGTCAGATGCCACAGTTCCTCGGCACACGACGGAAGATACGACCTCAAACCATCGCTCTTATAAGCAAACCTATTCTCGAAGCCCTTAGCATCCCCCTGAAGAACAAGCAGTTTAATTCCCTCAAGCTCAAGATCGGCCGATTGTAAATAGAGGAGTAGTCGATAAGCGAATTAGCAAGCAGGATGCGAGAGTATAAGGCGCTCGATATACTCCCGCATAATATTGAACTAAATAACAAACACGATATATTCGACATGACGGAAGCAAGGCTAGCGTCATGTCGAATCGTTGTGTAAGGATTAACCGCCCTCGCCTCTCTCGAAGCGTTTAAGACAGCAGTCCCCACCTCCTCTTCGAACTTAAGCGCAAGGGGAATATAGGCTGGAGCGGAGAGTGCATCGATTTGTTTCTGAATTGACCACTGGGTGCCAAATCCATATTCGGAAAGCATGCCAGCGACAGTCCGCTTGTCAATTAAACAATTTCCATAAGCCCAACAGTCTTTCGATTCAATTGAGTCACAGGCACGTTGGAGAAGTTCATAGCACTTGGAATAGCGACCTTCAATAGAAGCATCGAGGGCGTCAAGCCTTAGTGAAAGAGTATCTCTGGGAATACCGCTGTCTTTCATAATTTCTAGAATGCCAGCCTTGAATGCAGCGACCGAAAAGGGGGTGCCATATAGAAGCCAATTGACCGCTTTCTCGCCAAGAAAGAAGAGATAAGGATTGTCAGACTTTCTCTCAAGCCAATCAGCATGGTAGTTAAATTTTTTTGAAATCAAGGCAACCGAAGAACCGAAAGCATCGAGAACATCTTCGGGAATAGAGACAGGAGCAATATCAGTAAAAACCGCCGATCCACCATCTTCAATTTCAAATCGTCGATTGTGAAACAAATCGACCATCACGTTGTTAAGTTGGTCCATCAGATAAGGAACAAGGCCTGAATCATTCGGCCGCCCTACATACGTGCACGCATCCATTTCTCTGGCATAACGAAGCAGAGACTCGATTTCCGGCGACGTCCCAGACTCAAGCTTAACAAGTAAGAGTGGCTTTCTGAGCCTGATAGCATGATAAAGCTCTCTGCTAGTCCCTGGCCTCAACTCTGATCGTATAATTCCAATTACTATATCGCTTTGCGCCAAGCGATTAAGATAATAAGAGGATGATGGCTCAATGCTCGCATGAAACTCGATGGCAAAGGCTTAAAGATATCCGATTTCAGCAAAGCGCAATTAAGCTCGTTCCTCAGCTGCTGCCAGCTAAAATCGTCTTCATCGCGCATCGAAGAGCTAACAAACACCTCAATACGGTCACGATCAATAACCTCAGCGTCCATCTTGTTAGCACCCATATAACCTCCTAATGATCGAGTAGATCCATAGAATAACAAGCGGCGCGGACCAATTGTGCTGACGAGAAAACGGTCGCTACAGCGCTCGATTCAATAGTTTATATCGCCAACGTCTTACAACTGAACTGGCCTGGACCGCTCGATGCGCGCGAAACAGCAAGTCGGCCATTCTTGAACTATTCTCAGTCGCTACTCGTGGAGGGTTGCACCTCATCGTCACTCCCCCTTCTTCTTGCACAGCACATCTATCGCGTGTTCGCCCAAGATTGCTGTGCACAGCTTCAGCGCCGCAGCCTTAACGGTGTTGAAGAAGTTCTCAAGAAACGGCGCGTTCATGTCGTAGTAATTCATGTTCCTAAACAGCGCATAAATTGCGAGAAACGTCTGGGCAATGACCACCACGACACTCATTGCAAGAGCGTTATACGGAGACTGGGAAATCCAGATCAAGGGCCTTAAACATAGCTGGGCAAACCATTCTCCGACGAACAGCGATCCATCTTGGGCAGTCTCGATAAACCCATAGGGCAAATAGTTGCGCATGAGGAATTCGATAACAGATAGGTAAAAATCAGAACAGACAAGCGAGGCGACCAATGCAACGCACTCAACAATAATCAAAACAATTGAAACAGTGAAAACCATGCCAAGAACACCCTTGTTGGACACGCAATCAGCCAAAGCAAACAATACAACACTTAATCCCAAGGAGAAAAATGAATAATAGCAGGGAAGAAGCCAAATGGAGAACCAGTGCAAAAGAAGGACCGCAAGCAATGCTGTCCAGTTCCAAGGCTCAATCAAGCTCCACCGCACCCGCAGCGGGTAAAGGTCACACGCTCTCAAACCTAGCCGATAGCCCAGATACGCGATATGGGGCTTTTTGAATTCAACTACACGAGGTTGCTTGATAGATGGCGAAATAACCCCCTTAGCATCTTTCTTTAATTGCAGCCAGCTCATAGCAGAAGCCCTCTTGGCCGCAGACGCCTCATAGCTCCAGGTAATATAAACAAAGGCACAACCATACAAGGCGCAGGCAACAATCAAGAGAAGCAGCATGCCTACCCTATAAGGAAACTCCGAAATTCCACCGGACACGAGTCCGAATAAATACGGATCAAAAGCAAGAAGACCGACACAAAAACGTAGCGGATATCCATAAAGAACAATCCTAAGAGTCTCAAAACACATCTTAAAGACGTCATGCGAGCGCGACTCCTCTCTAGAATCAATGTATCCGAAGTATTTCGCAGATTTGAATAGGTTCATCCCACGCAAAACCGGCGACCCATCATGCGCCGGACATACTCACTCCAATGTCGCTCAGCTTTAGCCCTAGCGCTCTCATAAAAGCAGGCAATAATGAAGACCAAAACGTATGCAAAGCCCAGAATAAAGGCAAGGTAATGGTCCCGAGAACCGGCTCGCCATTTAACGTGGCACCGTCTGCCCATATAGTCGCACAAACCAAGAAAGCGGCAATTGCCTTGGCAACGACAACAAGCATGGCAACAATTATTGTATGGCGCTCATTACCGCCGCCAAGCAATGGAAGCCTATTTCTGCCTGCACTCTGCGGGTTTGTCTTATCCTCCGCAATGCCCCTAATATCATTGATGAGATAACGCGCTTGGTAGCCACAGATGTCAACGACAAACACAAGCAAGAAGAACCGGAAGAACCACTCTCCAAGAGAATAGCCTCCTCCCAGGGAAGTACCCAACAAAGCCCCACCTAAATAAAAGAAGCTTTTCATTGAATCGCGAGGACGCGTGTACAACAGACGAAGGAATTTACCTCTAAATTGCGAGAAATAGTGACCCGGCCTATTATCCTCAGACACCCCACCACTACTCGCTCGATATTCCTTAGGGACACCATTTACATTAAGGCTTAATATCTCATTAAACGTCAGCCGACTAAAGTCAGTAGCTATGAAATAGCAGTACAAAAGATATATAAGAGCGGACATAACAACCAGCGGCAGTAGAAGCCTGACCCATTTATTATGCACGGTAAGCAGCAATAGCAAAGAAAGCAAAACGCACCCGATGACAAGCGATACAAGCGCAAGTGCAAAATGCACATAGTGCCTACGCGCACCCCTATTAGTTAGGTGATGAATGTTGGCAGTGATTAAGCGAGAGGAAAACCGGTTCCAGCCCAGCGCAATAGTCCTATTGCCTGTTGGCACTATCTCAGAAATCCTCTCTTCAATCATTTCCATATAGTGATAGCGAAACATGCGTTCCTGGCCAATGCTAGAGCCGTAAAATCCCGCTACAAGAATCACACAGGCTGCAATCGTAGCGATTCCCTCATTCTTCCAGGGAATCGTATTTTCATTACCGCCAAATCCGGCCGCAACAGAATACAAAATGGCAAGTGCAGCAATACAGGCAACAAGGACCTGAACAATATGATCCAAAGATACTCTTTGTCCTCGCGGGCTTCATCAAGCTCAAATAGAAGCCACTCAAGCTCTTCTTGATTGCCATCTTCTTTAAGGTCACTCATATTTGGCATCCATATAAGTAAGGGACGAGCAGTTCGTACAAATCACAGCGCGCTCAAGCAAAAAAGAACACAATTGCTCGACCCCTACGAGTAATACTGGAGACACCGGTTCTTCGCTCAGCAACAATTAAAGAACGCTATTGATCGTTTGCACCCAAAGATTGGTTAACCGGCATGACAACCCCCCAATAAACAGTCGACCAAATTGAAAGGTCAACAAGCGGATGTTAACGTCATGCACCTGGCAGTGAACGCCCGAGGTAATAGTACTCCCTGACACTTTTGAGGAACGCAGCAGTCTATTATTTTTCGCCAAACGGCAGTCTGAAAAGTACACTGTCAGGGCAAAACTCGTAGTCTGCCTAAGTAGTGCGCCCTGCAGGTGAAATAAATGGAGACGACCTTAATTAACTCATTAGATCAGAAACGTCTGCACTCTGGTGGCGATTTATTTTAATTAGATAGAATGTTAGTTGGAGTCTTTCCGTGAATCTCTCCAGACAACATTGGTGCCGCGTTGAAACTGTTGCGAGTGAGGCTATATGCGACTTGATGCCCCGATAAAAGAACTGACGTTTGCTGATGGTCAAACCTTGAAGCTACGCAACGATTCGATCGTTGTGTTCGTTGGACCAAATAATGCAGGAAAGACAACCTGCTTGCGCGATATCTACTGCCATCTATCAGGCGACAGCAACTGCAACTTAGTTTCCTCAATTGATTTCACAAAGCCCAGTATCGAGGATGTGAAATCGCTTTTGAATGAGATTGCGATCGAAAAACATGACCCCCTTTTAAGCTATGAAGGCATGGGGTTTAGGATCTCAGATTACGACATGGGAAATTACAGCAAATTCAGCTATTACCCAAAGTCTATTAAAGAAATGCTATTTCGCTTCTTAACGACGGAGACACGACTTTCTGCCTGCTTTCCCCAAAAAAGCGTCCCGCGTAAAGACCCAGCCACAGGCCCCATCGCCCTGCTGGCCCGCGACTCATCCTATTTGGAAAAAGTGTCTTCAGCTTTCCATTCCGCCTTTTCATTGGAAGTGATACCGAATTATTTTAATGGTGGTGAAATACCCCTGTGTTTAGGAAGCACGCCCGTCGCGCCAAAAGATATGCCCGTTCCTCAAATAAATGATTTTATGTATGAAACATTAAGTAGCTATCCCCTTGCGCATCATCAGGGAGATGGCATGCGAAGCTTTCTCGGTATCGTGTTATTTATATACGCCAATCAATACACCTCAATGTTTATTGACGAGCCAGAATCGTTTCTTCATCCGCCACAAGCCAAGCTTATGGGATCTCTAATTGCTTCAAATGAAACTTCGGGACGCCAGCTGTTTATTAGCACTCACAGTAAAGAGCTGCTTAATGGAATGCTTGAGTCTGGTCCCGACCGCATTCAAGTAGTACGAATTACAAGAGCCAATGATGTGAATGATTTCGCCCTGCTGGATGTGGATGACATTTCAAAGATCACGTCGAATACGCTGTTAAAGTATTCTGACTTAATTAACTCCCTGTTCCATGAAAGAACCGTGCTCTGCGAAAGCGATAGCGATTGTATGTTCTATCAACTTATTTGGGATACCGTAAGGGCTAGCGAACCAACTCCACTGTTCCTACCCGTAGGTGGAAAGGGGCGGTTTAAAACTTACGTCGACCTTCTTTCGAAATTACATATCGATTATTCGGTCGTGGCCGATGCAGACATCTTGCGAAATCCCACCGATATTAAAAGTGTCCTTCTGCAGGACAATGTAGTTTGGGAGTCTATCAAATCGGATTGGGAAACAATTAACCAAGAGCTTGGAAGCGATGAGGGATTAAGCGTGGCTTCCTTAAAGGCTGAAATAGATGAAGTTTTCAAACAATGCAAAGGCCCAACTTTTTCAAAGACTAATTGTGGGAAGATTCGAAAATTGCTCGAGAGCAAATCGCGCTGGGACGAAATGAAAAGACATGGCATTAATGCGTTGAGTGGAGGTGCGAACAAAGCGTGTAAACGAATAGTCAATACGCTTTCGCATCATAACGTTCAAATCGTTCCTGTTGGCGAATTAGAATGCTTCGTTCCCTCTATTGATTCCCACGGTCCATCTTGGGTCAACGATGTCCTTCAGGAATATCCCGACCTGAACGATGAAGTCTACGACAAGGCCAGAGACTTTGTTTCCCATTGGTAATTCGAGAAAGCTGGGGCCTCGGACAAAATATCGCACCCAATCTGGTCCAGGAGGAAGTCCGATGTATACGAGAGATGAGTGCGAGGGGATTCTCTGGGAATGAGTTCCACCGGGACGACCTGTCCGCCCCTGCCGCCTGCAGGAGCCTCCATGTCGGCGTACTTCGCCACGGTGTTCCGGCTCACGTGGAGCACTCTGGCGATTTCGGACCTCGAGCGCCCGGGGGCATCCATCGACCGCATATCATTCACTGTGTCCAGGGGCACGGTCATCTCCTCCATCCTTCCCGGGCGGCTCGCCAAAGTAACCGCCCGGGGAAACCATACGCGAGGGCCGCGCCCCCGGTCCCCGGGGCGCGGCCCTCTTGCTTAAACTGCTCAATTTTTCGTGCTCACGGTGCTCATTTCCCAGTGATCACTCGGACCACTTCTTAGTGAACATCAACAAGATGGCTCGTCACAGGCGCCGGGGAAGTCGATCTCAGCGTGCCAAAGCTCTTCGGAGCGGCCGCGAGGACGGTGCGCGACGGGTTCGCCGAAACGCTGGCCGACACGGAATTACCGCCCGAGCACTGGCACCGGATCAGGACGAACAACGGGATCGAGCGCATCAACCGCGAGATCAGGAGGAGGACGAGGGTCGTCGGGACCTTCCCGGACGGCAACTCGGCACTCATGCTGGTGACGGCGAGCTGAAGTACATAGCGGAGCACGAGTGGGGCAAGAGGAGGTACCCGGACATGTCCAAACTGGAGGAGATGGACAAGCTGAGGGGAAAGACGGAGGGCTAGAAGAGGACGGGGCCGAGGACGGCTTAATCAATTTGCGAAAGAATCTTGACGGAACCGACCTCGCCGCCGAACCTTGTGTACCAGCCCTTCTTCTAGAACGAAAGCCATTTCGCGATAAGCGGACGCCAGGGGGCCGTCCTTACTCAACATCTTCGACGCGAACGCGTAAATCATCTAAGCGTCTCTTCGAGATAATCAATAAAGTCTTCATAGGAATCGAATTCAGGTTCAAGTTGCATGAACCTCGAAAAGCTAAGCTCGCGCGTACCGCGCAATTCCATTACGGACTCGAACGAAGAGTCGCTCAAACTGCCCTCCGTCCGTGGCTCGAAAAGCCAAAAGAATTCGGAGAAAATCTCCTTCGGAGGTACCCCCCCGTTTGCCATCTGATGAGTTTCTTTTCCAACAACCATAAAGGTCCGCCGCCTCAGCGACCTGTGCCGCACGCCGTTTTTCAAGGTAAGAATCAATATCACAAACGACACGTTGAGGATTGCCTACGACAACAGAATTGTCAGGAACATTCTTATTAATAAGAGAGTTCGCGCCGATCACAACGTTGTTGCCAATGGTTACACCCTTTAGGATAGTCGAGTTCATGCCGATAAAAACATTGTTTCCAATCTTTACGCGACCAGCGCTACCAAGAACATCCCCATACATCCCTTTGAAAACGCTCCAGTCGTAGCCATGCGTCAGAATGGTTACTCCGGTAGTAATAGAAACGTTGTCCCCAATCTCAATCATCCAAGGTCGAGTCTGATCAATAACACAATTATTCGGTGAGTAAATAACGGTGTTGTTGCCGATGACCATACCATTAGATCGGAGATAATTGACATAATCCTGAGATGAAGCCTTTGGTCCCATCACAATTTTTTTATCGCTTGTTTAATCCCCATTGGTAGAACTCCTTCCACCTCTATTGCCCCTATGGATTACTTACAATTCGAAGTATTCCTCAACCTCTTCTTGAACCTGCAAACACTAAGGCATTTACCACAGCGCACACAAGCATCTTCTTCGATCTTGGGATACAGAAACCCGTAACGGTTCGGAACCATGCTAATGGCCCCTTTTGGGCACACGGCAACGCAAGCGCCACAACCACAGCATTCGGAGTCATCCGCGAACAAAACAGGAATACTCTTTTCCATCATCTGCCGAGCACTCCTTTCAAAAATTTCTTAACAAATCTCTTTGCGAGCCACTTTTTAGATGAAAATTTAACTGAGCGTTGATACTCGCTCTCAAGTACGTCGACACCCTCCTCTAGCCAACGATCCAGTATGATGTCGCGCGCCTTCGGTCGCGACGTAGGGTGCATAAGCTGATCGTTGCCTAGAATAGCCTCCTCGAGTGGGCGTTCCGCCCAAGCAGTCTCTTCCTTTATATAAGGAATGAGCATTTCGGCCTTTTCAGTATTGGCGATAATGACGGAAATCCCGTGCCTAGGATCAAGGCCCGAGGCGTTAACGTCAATCCCCCAGAAGTCACCGATAGTAAAGTCTCCAGGACGTTCTCCACCAGCATAAGGACACCGGTAACAGCTCTCGCGATAAACGTCACCAGAAAGAAAACGCCTGTAATAGAACGATATCTCTGGGGAAAACGGCCTTTCCCTCGTAACAAGCCTATGAAAAACGGGGGTAGTAGTAGTAGTACCGCCTCCGCAGCCCCAACCCTCACGCTTGTCGCGAAATCTGAGACTATCCAACCGACTGCCAGCGAACTCCCACTTCAGGCAATCGCTAAAAAACGATTGGCTCGGAACTCCATGGCAGACGATGTCTACCGTAAGTAGCCCATCCTGTGTCCCGCCTAAAAACGCAAGCAACCCATCCACCTGGCAGGGCGTTCCGCTAAAGAGAACCTCGCGCCCAGCCTTCAGATCATCCCTGACGAGCAACATAGAATCGCCCATGTCGCTCTGAACGTATTTTGATCCTCGAAGGGCTGCGAGACCGTCGAGGCTGTCGACGCGCACGCAGCCAACATGCATACCCTCGTCGAAAGCATGTCCGTACACGGTGCCCCCGTGGGAAAGCGTCATTCTCGCCAGAACGGAAAAAACCCCACCAGATGAAGAGAGCATGAGTTCGTCCTTGTCCGCATCAACCGCAGCAAGACAGGTCTTATCTAGATTCGTCATACATCAGCCCTCTCGGAAACTCCGAAAACACCGTCAAGGAAAGCCTTGGCCTCGCCGGAGAATTCTTCCTTTTTAGACCTGACAGAATCCCAATTAATCGGCTCTGCGGCTATATGCATAGGATCGCAGTCCTCGGAAACGCGCCTGTCCGCAAGGCCAAAGTCAGCTAGCACATCTTTAAGGCGGACCGAGAATTTTGGCGGGTCGAACACAATCATAGGATGCTCAAATAGGAGTGAGAAACAAGTACCATGGAAAGAGTCTGTCACCACATACGACGCATCGCGGAATAAAGCTACCCATTCCTCCGGCTTAGGAAGACAGACACCCTCCAAGCCCTCTGGAGCACGCTTCAAAGGATTGAATGTCACAATACGGGCCCGCATCCTCTCACGTTCAGCGAGCTTACGGGCGAAAGAGCACATCTCCGAATTCTGGTTAAGCATATAGACGAGCACATAGCTCTCAGTCGAGGCTGGGACATGGGTAGCAAGCTCATGCCACAGTTCCGGTCGACAAAGCAACACAGGATCCTTTAGGGCAATTCCGCGAAGTCCCATATTCTCAAGAATAGAAACACTTGAGCTTTCGCGAACCGAAATTGCACTAAATGGCTCAAGCAGGGGCTTGGTGAGAGCGCTCTCCGCTTCATCTAAAGCGGGGCGCCCAAAACTTGCTGAAAAGGATATTTTTTTGCAATCATCCGGAACGTTCTGAAGGAAATATACTGGATCAATGCCGTTATTACATTCAATATTCCAAGTCTGATCACTACCGACGCAGTACACCGCCTTTTTATCAAAGTGTCCACCGTTAATAAACGGTGTAGAATCAATCAAGTTCAAGTGCTTTTCCACGAAGGAGCGAAAAACCCCTTCAGACTTAATCCATACTGGATATTTCGCAACCAGCATGCAAAGACCTTTAAAAAAAGTTCGGATTTCGAAGCTGCCCCCTCCTCCATTCTTTTCTCGTCCACTGGGAACGGCAGTAATCTACAAAGCAAGGGTCACCATAAGGCATCAAAGCATCATTTGTTGCCACCGCTTGTAAAACCGTTCCATAATTGTGAGAATCAATAATTGTCGAAACGATAATCTTAGGACGCATCAGAAAAACTCCTTCAACCTTACCAAGATGAGATCACGATATTTAACAGCGATTATCAGAAGCGCCAGAACCACTGCATATCTCAGAAACGCTAAGTGGTAAAAATAAGAAATCAGAAGTGATGAGACGCAAAAGATAGCGGCGATCGACCAAATCTGAACTCCATTGAAAACACATGTGTCGTTATTCTTTTTCACTACTCTCTGCGCAAAGAAATAATGGAATAGTGCCAAAGAAATGTAGCAAATCAACGTTGTGTATCCGGCAGCACGATATCCAAATACTGGTATCAATAGATAATTCAAAATTAGATTTAGACCAGCCGCAGAGACAGAGGCAATCGTTGCAAGCCTGGTTTGTTCATAAAAGAACTCAATATTTGAGCAATAACTGTAAATAAACATAAAGAAGACACTTGCAGCAATAACTGGGACTAGACCCATGGCATCAGAGTACTCTTTTGGGGCCAAAATGGTGACAATATCAGGAGCCAGAATATCGATTCCTAAGATAACCGCAGCAATAATCAACAGCAGCTTGTAACTCATCGAAGAGATCCGTTTAAAATCGCTTTCATTCAATCTGCGATATAGCCAGGGAACCACGGTTGCAATCAGAGAGTTAGTAAATATGGTCATCAACATTCCTGCTGAGTAAGCAATGCTGTAGATACCCGCATCCCCCGCGCTGCACATTTGTCCAATCATCATCCGATCAGAAGCGCTTAATACCACTTGTGATAAATAATGCGGAAGTAGCGGAATATTGAAGATGAGCGTGAATTTCCAATAAGCCTTGTTAAAGAAGACTTTGCCTTTTTTAAGAAGCGAAATTCCAAGTACGACTGCATACAATAGCTCAACAAGAATAAAGCCGCCGATACGCCCCACAACTTTGTTAGGCACCAGAATAAGCAGTGAGACAGCAGCAATCGGACATAACAACCCCATTAAAGAGAAGCTTTGACCATCTTCCTGTACTCGTAATCAAATTTCATTCGAGATACCCAGTGTCATAAACTGATCTCGAAATAACTTCGATAAAAAGGAAAGCAATCAGATAGACTGGTAAGCCAACCAAGTTTACAACAGATGTTGAAAATGTGACACAAACAAGCAGCCAAATCAAACCAATGACCAAAATAAGACCAAGCAGAGATGAGGTATAGCCCTCCTTATCATCACGAAACTTGATCATTGCATTATTAAAACCACCGTATGTAACGCCGAACGTTACAAGATACGTCGCAACGGACTCCCAGCCCGAATAAATGCTGACAGTGCCATAGTCAGCAACAGACAGAAGGCGTGTAAAGATAGGTAACGTTATGAAGGAAATGCCTTTCTGCAGAAAGCTGCAGAAAGTAATCCAAAAAGTTGCGCGTTTGGCCTTTGAAAGGGTTGAATATGACTTACGGAATTGGTCTATTTGCTTAAAACCAATACATCCATTAAATGCCATAAAGAATTCCACCTCCATTTACTTCACCCGGATTTCCATCACGTTCGTTATCGACTGTTAGCGAATTTAGGAAGGCGAGAAATGCAAAAAAATACATATTAATTGTTATTTCAGCAGATCCGAGTATCAAAAATACATAAATCGCTATTACAAAAGGAAAGCTCCCATAGCGGCACGAATCAGACGATCGCTTGGCTGACGAAAATACTAAGGCAATCAATGTCAGAAGAAACAACAGGCCCACAATGCCAAAATACAGCAGATATTCGAGTAATGCATCCTGCGCATCAGCGGCAAACCAATCAGAACTAATCGCAATAGACTGGCCCAATAAAGCGTAAACGGAATTGTAGCCGTAGCCGAATAAGAAACCCCCTCTAACATATCGAAGAACACAACTATAGACCAACGTGCGCCTACTTAAAGAAGGGTCCCTGTTAAGCGCGTCGGTAATAAAAGATCGAACTGCTTCATTCGAAGTAATAATTTCCGAAAATAGAAGAAGCGAAAGCGCTGAAACCAACGCGACAGTAAGAACCACCGAAGGCTTGAAGACAACCCTGGAAATTGAAGCCCTGAGACAGCAAAACAATCCAAACAGCGTCAATCCGATTGAACCAGTATTGCAGTGAACAAAGCTAGTCATAAAAAGGGAGAACGCGAATCCCGCAAGCATTATTAGCTTGGAAAGGAAGCTCGTGCTTAAACACTCTTGTCGACAAATAAACATGAGCATTCCGCATGCAAAAATCGACAAATAGCTGACAGAAAACTTCGACCCCACAAGATAATTTAGGCCATTTTTATAAGCAATCAGGTTGTCTTGACAGACAGATAGATGCACTAAAATCAAATACAAATAAGAAAGTGCGCAAAAAATCAGAGCCGTCTCAAAGAGACGGTTCTTTGAGCACTGACATTCTAAAAATAGAAAAAGAAGTAGCACCTTTAGTGCGAACAAAAATGCACCACGAAAGTTATAACCAGAGTTAACCAACGAAGAGAACAGCATCAAGCAGCACATACCCACTACGAACAAGTTAAATCGAAAGAATCGATTGGGAATTGATCGATAGTTAATCAATAGATACGCGATAACAGGAAGACACATTGCTAACGCGTACGATTTATAGTTAGCGATATACACAACCCTGAGGATGCACGCATGGAATACAACGACTGCAATCACGGGCTCTAACGTTAGTTTACGATTAAGAATACTCACTTCGCTTTCCTCCGAAATACAAACGAATAAGCACTTGGACACATCGAAGCGATGGCGAACTGCAGCCTTTTGATCGTAGGAATGGATTTGCAATGCTGAATGGATGAATTGAATTTTCTTAATTCTGAATACACTTTTCTAATTTCATTGCAATCAGCATCATATTTAATTAGACAATTCAACTTAGTAAGATATGCAAAACCACAGTAGCCAAAAGCAACATCAACAAGCTCTGGATGATGGCATTTAAAGTAATCAAGTTGAATTAAAGCTGCCTCAATAAATTCCTCGTGAAAAGGCACAGCATGAGTGATGCTTCCATCTCTCATGCGATAGTGATAAAAGGAATGTGGCAATGTAACTATGGAACTAGCTAAATCAATAATGCGAAAGGTTGTATAGCAATCTTCACAATACTTGCCCACTGGATAGACAATATCGTTAAAGAGGGTTTTTCTATATATTTTATTGCACGCGCTAACATCTATACCTCCAAAGCAATTCAACTGCTCTAATGCTTGAGCATTTGAAAGAGAAGCGGTAGCCCTCGGCTTGAGTTCTTTAACGACCACACCACCGATCTCTTTCACAATTCCAAACACGACGATGTCAGAATCATTCAAATAAGGAACACAACATTCAAATGCATTCAAACTCAGCCAATCATCGCTATCAATGAACGACAAGTACTCGCCTGTCGCGAATCGAATGCCCGTGTTACGGGCATCAGAAAGACCACCGTTTTCCTTATGAATGACTCGGATTCTCTCATCGGATTTTTCAAGGTCATCACACATCGTAGAAGAGCCATCGGTTGATCCATCATCAACAAGAATGATTTCAATGTCTCCAAATGATTGGTTCGTTAGGCTGCTAACGCATTCTTCGAGATATTCAACAACGTTATAAACTGGGACAACAACACTAATTAAGGGCCTAGAATCCATATAGAGCTCCGTTCACTTATCCAACAGAGAAACTGATGTGCAGACGCAAACAGCTGGCAACAAACGCAGAAACATCACGATGTCGCGCGATTGAGCGGTTGTTAAACAGGAGCAATAAATCACCGTAAATCAACTGCTCGAACAGTTAACGCAATTAGCGCCCAGGGTCGACCACTATTGGCGATACTTCAAAAGAAGATTTGATAGGCTAGGTCATAGTCCGCACAGAAGCCCCTCGTAAAACTCCATTAGTTTTTCTGCATTGGTTTCTGCAGAGTACCCAGCCAAAGCCAATTTATTAGCCGCCCGGCCATCACGCCCTTGGGCAAGAGTATCAACAAGAGCGGATACCCATTCAGCAGAAGGCCTATCAAGTCCAACGAACCTGCCACTGCCCGTAATATCGCTTTCCTCAGGAACGCCAGTCGAAAATACGCACCGAAGCCCGGAAGCCTGCGCCTCAACAGCAGAGACAGGAAGTCCCTCGTACAGCGAAGGCATAAAGAAAGCATCGAACAGCGAGTAGAAACGAGCGACATCAACGCGTACACCCGGCATGATGATGGAATCGCCTACGCCAAGCTCATCCGCGAGGGCCTGACTCTACTTGTGCCGTCACCAGTCCCCAAAATCACCCACTTTGCAGATGGCAAACAACGCTTCAGCTCGGCAAAAACCCTGACACCGAATCCAAAATTCTTCTGCTTAACAAAGCGACCGACGCTTCCAATAACGGGATCACTAATGCCGATGCAGAACTCAGCACGCAGGGAAGCATTAGAGCTATCGTCATATGCGTAATTGCTGAGTACGATTCCATTTTTCATTACAGTAAATGGCTTGCTTCCAAACAAGTATCTACCAGCTTCATAAGAGCACGCCACCCCATCAGTTGCATACCTCTTACCCCACGCAATCAATGGAGCATTTCGAACACGATGGAAAGCGTTATCAGATGAACTATTCAGATGACTATGTAGGACACGATGCGCGATACCGACACGCTTAGCCTCCTTGAGAACGCTAAAAGCCGAGTTGGCATATGACAATGTACAATGTCGTACTCGCGTCCATGCCTAGCGAAAAACTCTTCGACTTCTTTAACGAACTGGCCAAGCCCCGCAGAAGCGTAAGAAACCGTATAGACACGAGAACCGTGCGCAATAAGTTCCTGATCATAAGTGCAGTCACGCAAGGGTTTACCATTCAATGTTGCATGGTGCAGATAATCGAATACAACACGACGTTCATCTATGCCCAAAGACATGTTATGAACGAATTGAGAAACACCGGCAGAACGACTTAATGAGGGAACCACTTGGAGAACATGAATTGGAGATGAGGTAATCAAGCTAGTCAACCACCGTAACGATTGCGTCGGCATCAAAACGAGCAGAAACGCATGATTGGGCATTCTTTGAATAATTCCCTATCGAAATCAACATGACCAATTCCTCCAATAGGGCAGTTTCAATAGACTGCGAATCGCTTTTTCAGGACCTCGCCTAAGCATTGTATTGAGCGGACAAGAAGCCAAACCTTGCTCTTCAAGAGCCAGCAATAACGCCATTGCAAAAATGCCGCCGTCAACAAAACCCTCGTTACGTTCTTGCGGTCCAAAGTAAACCCGATTATCAACCGTCAACACGACGAGCATTGGAGCATCGCGTAGCCTCTGAATCCACTTGTAATTCCTAATGTCTCATTGATGAGTTCCCGGTTATTGATAATCCGAACTCTTGTTGGTTGTCGATTGCATGCAGACGGAGCTTTGGTGGCCGTCTCGATAGCATTAATGACCTTTGTCAACGAAACAGGTGTATCAGAATACTCCCTAACAGAATGACGGTTACTTAATAGCTCGTCAACAGAACCTGAAATAATGCCTGCCCCAGCAAAATCATGAGCGATTTTGCAGCTTCCACCGGGATATAAAGGTTTTGAATCCAGTTTAGAAAACAGCTGGTCGCCAATTGCTTGCTTAAACATATGCGTGTATTCAGAACTATACTCATGTCTGTCGCGATATTCGATTAGCGCACCCAAGGCGGATTGATAGACCAGGCTGTCCGTACTTCCACCCATATCTTCAAAGACATGCATGTAGCGAGAGAGTTCGGCGAGGACCCTCACTCCAAATCCCGCACGAAAGCCCTCGTGGCTCAACCCTTTTTCAAGCTGATGGGTGCAATAAATTATATGAGCTTCTGCTTGCTCTGCATATTTGATCTTGTTTCGAGAATAAGACTTCCCGAACCGTATCGCTTGCCGCATTGAAGCAGCGAGCAAACTTGGATAGCCATTAAAAATGGCCCTCGCAACCCCCATGACAGGATCAGGCAAATGATCCTTTATAGTAGAAACCGAAATATTTCCCATCATATTTCCTAAATATCCAAGGCCTTTTCAATAAAAGAAAAGGCTTCATTTCGTTTGAAATTAAGCTGCGCCTGAACCGAATTGGAGTCGTAATCAAGTTCAGAAATAGTCAGATTTCCAAAGTCATCTAACAAATGATTGTCAAGATTAGTCATATTTAAAAGGTTTGAAATTCTTCCGTTAAAACGACCAGGGCTGATGGCGACAAACTTCTTTCCAAGATTTACGGAATAGGCAGTTCCATGGAACGAGTCCGTAATGACAATTTCGGCCCCAAGGAACAGAGAAAGGAACCTTCCCACGGAAGGACAGATAACAGCATTCTCGCCAGAACGCTTCTCATGCACACCGTACGCAATTCGCATAACCTTGAGACCAGTCTTCTTGGCGACTCTTTGTACATAAGAATCGAACTCGGCATTACGGTTGACTGATAGACCAGAATATAGGGTTCCGGAGAAATCCAACCGTCTGCGATTGCTTCCCAATCATCACGATTCAACATGAGCGTGGGATCGATAACGGGCATAGCCCCATGGACCCCGATAGAATCAAGAAGGTCAGCCGCCTCTTGCTCACGAACAGAGATACAAGAGTAAGAGGAGAGGGCCTTTCTCATCGGCTCAGCTTCCCAATCCTCGAGCGTGGCCTTGCCGATACTCGCAGCATAGGCAATCTTCTTTTTCCCCTCAGGAGCAAAGGAGAGATAGAAAGCACGGTCAAAACCGTTATTCCAAATACTATTCCAAACCTGATCGCTACCAGTGCAGTAGATATCTACTACCGGTGGATTCGCGTCCAACTCATCTGCGGAATAGTACGAACGCTCAGTCAACGCAAGCTTGGAATGTCTAAACTCATCAAGGGGGGCGCGTCTCCTTGCAACCATGCGAGAAACAGGTATTTTTGCAATCTGCTTGACGCCAGGGACCTTAAATATAGGCATCTTCTTAACGAGCTGACCGTTAAGGGCACGATCCACTTCGTTTTCGGGAATCGCATCCTTACGGTAGTAATCAATTATTTCGGCATCTGCTCCCACACGAGCCAAAACGACCTGAGTTGCATAGGTCTGCAGGCAGGAGCCATAGTTCGGCGAGTTATGGAGTGTTATAACCCCGACTTTTCGAGACATGCACAAACCTACTTTCTGAGTAATTTCTTATAAACAAACGAACGAAGTCCGTTAGGCATGACGCAAACAACGGCATGCGGAACGAATGAGGCAATAAAATCAACAGGGCTAAACCAGCCAGTACGCAATTGAGCAACCTTGAATTTCCAGATATGTGGTAGATACGAAGGGCCGCCTCTACGAGCATAGAAATCGGAGCTCACGCGCATCGCCACAAGTGGTTCAGGTAGGTTATCTGCGCGGCAGCCACTGGCCAGCATCCTGTTAAATAAATCCCAATCTTCGAAATAAAGATATTCAGAGCTGTAATTCCCAGCCTCCAGCACCTTAGTTTTTTTAAACGTCATAGGCGGGTGGCGAAAAGGATTTCGACGCTTGGAACAAGCGAGAATATTGTCCAGTCCCTTGGGCAAATTCGTTGAAGCGATTGGCGTCTCAGGAGAGTCAATAAACTCGATGACATCGCTACCGACCATATCGAGCCCACTTTCAATAGCGGCAAGCTGCTTTTCCATACGGTCAGGACGCGCCACATCATCGGTGTCCATACGCGCAACGATTTCATTAGAACAGGAGAGTACGCCCTTATGAAGAGCATATCCTAGTCCATGATTCTCACTGTAGCAGACAAATTTGAACAGATCGGGACACTGCGAGTTATATTCGGAAAGTACCGACTCGAGTTCAGCAGTCAAGGGACCGTCCTTAACCATTACGATCTCGGCCGGAGGCACGGTTTGGACGAGCATGCTGTCGAGGGCCTGACGCAGAAACGTAGGGTTTTCTTTTTTGTAAATGCTCATCAACACGCTATAAGCGGTCGTGGCGACTGGAGTGGTCATCTATCGCCCCGTCCTCTTCTTGCCGAACATGGCACCAAAGGTGCCGGTAAAGCATCTCCAGTCCAAGCGGAAGCAGCGATTGCGCACGTAATGAAGTTCAATTTTTTGACGCAGACCGCTCTCAAACGTCGCAGCGTTACGGTCAGTCGCCTGCCAAAGGCCCGTAATGCCGGCTGAACAGAAAGCAGTTCAGCTTTTTCCTCATCGGAAAAGTGCTGCTCAAGTTCGTCTTTTGTAATGGGGCGCGGTCCAATGACGGAAAGATCGCCGTTCAGCACGTTCAGGAACTGCGGCATTTCATCGATAGAGCACTTGCGAATGAACTGCCCGACTTTGGTAATGCGAGGATCATCGTCGACCTTGCGCTCGACTTCCCACTGATGAAGCTGCTCAGGACTCAGATACTTCTGCACGTTGCCGGCGTCGGCAACCATGCTGCGGAGCTTTAGAATCTTGATGGTCTTACCGCCCTTGCCAACACGCTCCTGCGTATACAACGGGTTTCCGGGCGATTCCAAACAAATGAATGCGCAAACAATGGCCACTGGAATTACCAGCACCACGCTCACGCAAAGACTGAAAACAAATCGAACAGCCTCTTCAAAAAACGGTAAGACAGCGTACCGCTCGGCTGAATCTTCTGAACAGCTAGCACCGCCCCCACCGGCGCGTTTTGCCCTGTCACTTCTTTAGTAGTCAAGTTCAAATCCACGTCACTGATTACAGGGATCCCCCCCCCATCGATAAATTCAAAATGCGAACGAATTACCGGTGCAACGCCCCTTACGTTTTGCTGGGCACGTCCAACGGAAGCAGCTCCCTAAATGCGGAGTCGCCTTCGCCCACATCTACCAGGCACCAGCGCTTATGACGGTCAATCTTCCTTACACGAGCCTCTTGCCCCACCAAGGGCCCCTGTTCTATGTGCAGCACACCGTCTTCTATGCGCGCCACGCTATTGCGCACCACGCCGTCGTCGTCGAGCACGCTGCGGTACCAGTCCTGCGCATCGTCCGGCATGGGCGCATAGGCCCGCTCCCTGCTGCCGGCAATGCGGCAGCCAAAGCTCAACTGGGCCAAGGCCCTGTCGAGCGCAGCGACATCGCGCGTGGCGACGAAGAAGTATTCCTTGTACATAGGTTTGGTTTGGAGCGACCAAGCGCCGTCCCGCTTAAACCAGAACTCCTTTTGCATCACAAAAGCGTCCTGCATCAGCTCATGCGGAATAATGCGGCGGACCTTTTCGCAGGTCTCGCGCTCTTTACCGTTGGGGGTGTGGACCAGATACCAGCGGACGCGGCCGCACTGGCTGTTGGTAGTAGCGCCACTAAAGGCACCGGGCAGCTGCTCTTGGCGCCGTGCCGTCTGTTCCATCTCTCGCCCCCTTCTCTTACTTTGCGACGCACGCAAATGCAGGGGCGTTTAGAACAGGCTTCTCGCTCGCAGCTAGGCGCAGTCGCAAAAGTACAGGTTTTTGTATCTTTCGACGTTGCTCATTATACGAGCAAACTGCACGCGTTTTCCCAGATTGCACAAAATGCGCCGCGAATGGGTGCATCTCCATACGCCTCTACAAAAACCTGTACCTTTTTGCACAACAAAAAAGCCGCTCTAACCAGCGGCTTTTCTTCTATAGACAACAAAAAAAGGCGACCGCGCGCGAGGACGATCGCCTTTGTTAATTCTTGTATTGTTTGTGCTAGGCGCGAGTCTTGATCTCCTCGGTCACCTTGGCCACAAACTCGTCAACGCTCATCTGAACGGTCTCGTTGGAGCGATCGCGGACGGAGATGTTGCCGGCCTCGACCTCTTTCTCACCCAAAATGAGCATATAGGGCACGCGGTCGATGCTGCGGGCCTCGCGGATCTTGTAGCCGATCTTCTCGTCGCGATCGTCACAGACCACGCGAATGCCGGCCTCCTCCAGCTTGGCGCACACCTCGTGGGCGTAGTCGCGGCTCTTCTCAGAGACGGGAAGTGCCTTGACCTGCACGGGGGCCAGCCAGGTGGGGAACTTGCCCGCAAAGTGCTCAATCAGAATACCAATGAAGCGCTCGATGGAGCCAAAGCATACGCGATGCAGCATGATGGGGCGCTTCTTGGTGCCGTCGGCGTCCACGTACTCCAGATCAAAGTTGAGCGGCATCTGGAAGTCGAGCTGAACGGTACCGCACTGCCAGGTACGGCCGAGCGAGTCCTCCAGGTGGAAGTCGATCTTGGGGCCGTAGAAGCGCCGTCGCCCTCGTTGACCTCGTAGTCCATGCCCAGCTTCTCCAGAGCGGTGCGCAGGCCCTCCTCGGCGCGAGCCCAATCCTCGTCCGAACCCATGGAGTCCTCGGGGCGGGTGGAAAGCTCAACGTGATACTTAAAGCCAAACTTCTGGTACACGGAGTCGATGAGGTTGACCACGCCCACGATCTCGTCGGTCAGCTGGTCGGGACGCACAAACAGATGGGCGTCGTCCTGGTTAAAGCAGCGCACGCGGAACAGGCCGTGCAGGCGCCGCGCAGCTCGTGGCGGTGCACCAGGCCAATCTCGCCGGCGCGAATGGGCAGCTCGCGGTAGGAGTGCGGCTTGGAGGCGTACACCAGCACGCCGCCCGGGCAGTTCATGGGCTTAATGCAGTACTCCTCGTCATCGATGACGGTGGAGTACATGTTGTCCTTGTAGTGGTCCCAGTGGCCCGAGGTCTTCCACAGCTGCTTGTTCATGATGAGCGGCGTGGAGATCTCCACGTAGCCGGCCTTGTGGTGGATCTCGCGCCAGTAGTCCAGCAGCGTGTTCTTAAGGATCATGCCGTTGGGCAGGAAGAACGGGAAGCCGGGGGCCTCGTCGCGCATCATAAAGAGGTCCATCTCGCGGCCGATCTTGCGGTGGTCGCGCTTCTTGGCCTCCTCCAGCATGTGCATGTGCTCGTCAAGCTCTTCCTTGGTGGCAAAGGCGACGCCGTTGATGCGGGTGAGCATCTTGTTGTCCTTGTCGCCCTTCCAGTAGCGCCCGAGACGCCGGTGAGCTTAAAGGCCTTCAGAGCTTGGTGTAGCAGATGTGGGGGCCGACGCACATGTCGATGTAGTCGCCCTGCTGGTAGAAGGTGATGCGGGCGTCGTCGTCCAGGTCGCCGATGTGCTCGACCTTGTACTTCTCGCCGCGCTCCTCCATAAGGGCGATGGCCTCGGCGCGGGGCTTCTCGAACACGGTGAACTTGAGGTTCTCCTTGACGATCTTCTTCATCTCGGCCTCGATCGCGGGGAAGTCGTCCTCGCTGATCTTAACGCCCTCGGGCAGGTCGACGTCGTAGTAGAAGCCGTTGTCGGTCGCGGGGCCGTAGGCAAAGTCGGCCTCGGGATACAGGCGCTTGATGGCCTGCGCCATGATGTGCGCGGCGGAGTGGCGGATGACGTGCGTGACCTCGTCCTGCGGGAGCTCGGCCACCGAACCGTCATTGTAGAGTGCCTTCATGGGTATGTTTTCTCCTCTCGGATGCCTGATGCAAGTGCGTGCAATGCGCTCGGCGTTTTTGACTTGCATCATTATAGGCAGGTTGCCTTGGTATACAAGCGCGCCGCACCTTAATGCACGGCCGGGCGATTTGTACGCGAGCTTCTATCGTGGTGGG
>ENA-OQBT01000543-OQBT01000543.1-human-gut-metagenome-genome-assembly--contig:-NODE-543-length-22195-cov-6.809906_pt1 | contig 22195 bp, 20 predicted proteins | sample MGYA00242749_ERZ504557 | MGnify/ENA primary metagenome ERZ504557 (study PRJEB26092, sample SAMD00036243) | human gut metagenome | host: Homo sapiens | study: EMG produced TPA metagenomics assembly of... | reverse complement strand
TTCCCATTCCGAACAGAGAAGTTAAGCCTTGTCACGCCGATGGTACTGCGTCACAGTGGGAGAGTAGGTAGCTGCCGTTTTTGATTGAAGCCTCCGGACTTGAAGAAGTTCCGGAGGCTTTTTTTTTGCATCCACGTGTGAAATATGACCTCTACTATTGCTCATCTCCCAATTATGGATTACTTTTGCCCATAACCTAAAAATAATACGTCAATGGATACATTATTACCATTTGCATTACTATGCTTTACCTCTTTTTTCACATTAACCAACCCGTTGGGAACCATGCCTGTATTTTTGACTATGACTAAAGGAATGGATGATGAAGAACGGCGTCATATTGTGAAACGCGCTACTATCATTTCCTTTATTACACTTCTGGCTTTTACTTTCTCCGGGCAATTTCTATTCAAATTTTTTGGAATATCGACCAATGGCTTTCGTATTGCTGCCGGTTTTATTATTTTGAAGATTGGATATGATATGTTACAGGCACGTTTTACTAATACTAAGTTGAAAGACGAAGAAATTAAAACGTATGCCAATGATATTTCAATTACCCCATTATCTATTCCTATGCTTTGCGGTCCCGGTGCTATAGCTAACGGAATAATGTTAATGATGATGCCAATACTTGGACTATGAAGGGGGTATTGATTGGGATGATTGGTTTGATTTATTTTATCACTTATCTTATATTGCGGGCGTCTACCCGGTTGGTTTCTATTCTTGGCGAAACTGGAAATAATGTAATGATGCGTTTGATGGGACTTATTTTGATGGTAATAGCTGTGGAATGTTTCGTTAGCGGACTTCGTCCGATATTAATTGATATTATCCAATCAAGTAGGGTTTAACCAACGAAAGAATGTGCTGAAAGTAGAATATGATTATTTAATTCACTTTGAGCACATTCTTTGTATCTGGGTGCTGGTTATTAGTCAAATTCAACTAATATACGGAATACTTTTCCGGGGGCTTTCGCCCACTCTTCCATAGCTTGTAGTGCGGTTTCGGGTTTGGCTACTTTGCTGATTAATTCATCCTTTGGACAAGTACCTTGCTCCATATAGCGGATAACTGCCCTGAAATCTGCGGGTAGTGCATTACGAGAACCTCGGATATCAAGCTCTTTCTGTACAAAATATTTAGTCTGAAAAGACACCTCTGATTTTGCATAACCTATGCATACGACCCTTCCGGTAAATCCAACTTCATTGACTGCCATGACATAGGTTGCAGGGCTGCCGACAGCTTCGATGACCACATCAGGACCAAATCCTTCTGTAATCTTTGTCAAGCGTTCGTGTACATTCTCTGTCATGGAGTTGATGGTGTGGTGAGCGCCTACCCGTTTGGCTAGTTCCAATTTTTCATCGTCCAAATCTACGGCAATAACGGTAGCTCCACGAAGAGTTGAACGTACAATAGCACCCATACCGATCATTCCGCAGCCAATAATCATAACTGTATCGATGTCTGTAACTTGCGCTCGTGAAACTGCATGGAAACCTACACTCATTGGTTCGATTAGTGCACAATCACGAGGAGAAATATGGCTTGCCGGGATTATTTTGTTCCAAGGCAGTGCGATATATTCACACATGGCACCATTACGCTGTACTCCCAGGGTTTCGTTATGTTCGCAGGCATTTACTCTGCCGTTACGGCATGAAGCACATTTTCCGCAATTGGTATAAGGATTGACTGTGACGCTCATACCCGGTTTTAATGATTCTGGTACATCCTTGCCTATGGCTTCAATAATAGCTCCTACTTCGTGTCCCGGAATGACAGGTAGTTTTACCATTGGATTACGTCCTAAAAATGTATTCAGGTCCGAGCCGCAAAAGCCTACATATTTAATTTTTACAAGAACTTCTCCCGGTTTAAGAGCGGGTTTCTCAATGTCTACTACCTTCATCTCGGAAGGAGCAGTAATTTGAATTGCTTTCATCTTCTGTTTATTTTTATAAGTTTTTAATCAATTACTTTGTATCCTTTCCAACCATAGTAGGCACAAAACAGGAAACAAATCATAGGAATAGCATAAGCTATATAATAAATGTGTTCGTTCAGATGCATCACATAAGCAGTGAGTTGGGGCAAGCAAGCATTTCCAACGATGGCCATAACTAGAAATGCCGAGCCGCTTTTTGTGTTGCTGCCTAAATCAGTCAAAGCAAGCGAGAACTGAGTGGGATACATGATAGACATGAAAAAAGAAATGCCCAGCATGGCATAAAGACCTGTCCAACCACCAAAACAAACCACAACAATACATAGCAAGACATTAATCAGCGCATATACCAAGAGCATGTCTTGTGGACGGAATTTTACCATGAGTAGTGTGCCTGTCCATCTTCCTGCCAAAAAAGCCAGCATATAAAGACCGAAAAAGGTGGTGGCTGTATTTTCAGGTAGTTCTGCATAGGTACAACAGTAGACTAGAAATAAACTGTTAATGGCTGTCTGACCACCATTGTAGAAGAATTGTGCAATGACTCCCCAACGAAGGTGAGAACGTTTTAAGACTCCGAAATCAATTAATTTTTCTCCTTTATATTCTACTCCTTCCATCGTATTTCCTTCTTTGATTTTAGGTAATTTGGAGAAGATAAAGATGATGGCAATAACAATGAGTAACATAGCTAGCAGCAGATAAGGAAGTTTCATGGCGTCTGTTTCTGTTTGAATGTAACCTTCCCAGCCACCGGGAAAAGAAGCGGGCAGGGTGTTGCGGGTATAGTGGTTGCCACTCAGAATCAGTTTGCTGAGAAACATGGCGGCTATAAAAGCTCCCAGCCATTGAATGATTGTGCTAGATTCAATCGACGGGGCGCACTTTCTGGATCTCCCAAAGCGGTTACATAAGGATTGGCTGCTGTTTCTAAAAAACACATTCCAGTGGCAATGATGAAGAATATACATAGATATGCCCAATATTCTTTCAGCATAGCAGCGGGGAAGAACAGTAACCCACCACATGCTGCCAGTAATAACCCGAAAATAATTCCCGATTTGTAGCTGTATTTTTTCATGAACATAGCGATGGGAATGGGACAGATGAAATAGGCAAGCCAGTAGGCTGTTTCTGTGAATGATGCTTCGAAAGCGTTTAACTCACAGGTTTTCATCAGCTGTCTTATCATAGTAGGTAGTAGATTGCTGCTGATAGCCCATAGGAAAAACAGGCAGAATATGAGCATCAATGGTACATAATAGGTCTTATTTTTCATGGTATGGATTAATAAGTGTCAGTTGATTATTCTGACATGTTTTTAATGTAAGGAAGAGATATGAGATTTTTGAAACCATAAAATCTTTCGGCGTTTTTACCTAAAAAAAGTGCTTTCTCTTCTTGTGTCATTTCAGTCGTTTTAAGGATGAAATCGTAAGACATCTTGTAAGTAATGGCCGTAATGGTCCGCGGGTAATCCGATCCCCACATCAGTTTGTCCATACCGACCAAATCTGTTGCTTCTTTGATAGCCTTCACCGCTCCTGCAAACGGGTAGAATTCACTGTTGAACAACCAGGTAATGCCTCCTGACTCTATCATGACATGGGTATGCCGGGCCAGTTTTATTTGTTCCTGCCAATGAGGAGTTGTAACCATACCGAAATGTCCGATAGCGATTTTTAGTTGCGGACATTCCTGGATAATTTCTTTCATCTCCTGCACTTGCGTGTTTCCATCAGCCAGATCAATGGAAAGGATAATGTTTTTATCTTCCATGTAATGGAACATTTCCATCATTTCGTCACAGTTCAGCATGACTCTTCCTTCTTTTAGAAAAAGGCGGTGTGCTGGGATTTTTATTGCTTTGAAACCAGAACTTATTAATTCCTTGGCCTGTTGCAGATAACCGGGTTTACGAAATTCGCACATACCGCATACAAAGAAACGGTCCGGGTATTTATGGGCCACTTTTGCGAGGTATTCATTTTGGATGCCATCAATAAATTCCTGAGTGACTACGGCAGCCGATACTTGTGCATAGTCCATGTTCGAGAGAAAAACCTCGGCACTATTCCGCCCGTCAATCATAAAGGGCGGAACCATCTGACGTTCTTCTCCCATAAATAACGAACGTCCGTTGGTTAAAGTACGGATAGCAATCCGTTGACTTCCGTATTTTGCCGTAACCAAAGATGGGAATGTGCATCTATTATGTTAAAATCCATCATTATTCTCCTTTGTATTATGAATTAGCCCAACTGACACGCATTTGTTTTCCGATAATTTCTTGTACTTCCTTTACAAGGTTCCAATCGATGGGTTCTTCAGCGTATGTTATATTTTTCAATACATTATCTGGATTGGCCGAACTGAACAAAGTGGTGGCGATACGTGGATTGCTGACAGAATATTGAATAGCCAGTTTCTCTATAGGATAATTTTTGGACAGGCAATGTTGAACAGCTTTCCGACAGGCTTCTACCAGTGATTGGGGGGCCGGATGCCATGCAGGAACCCCACGTTGGGAGAGCAAGCCCATTGAAAGGGGGGAGGCATTGATGATGCCGATATTCTTTGATTCAAAATAATCCAGATAATCAGTCAGTTTCTCGTCATTCAGACAATAATGGCAGAAGTTAAGTACGCTTTCTACTGTTCCTGGTTCCGAGTGATCAATGACCCATTTTAAGTTTTCTAATTGCAAATCTGTGATACCTACATGTCCCACAATACCTTTCTTTTTAAGTTCTACCAGTGCAGGTAATGTTTCGTTGACTATCTGATTCATGTCTGAAAACTCTACATCGTGTACATTAATCAGATCGATATATTCAATGTGGAGTCTTTCCAAGCTTTCATAAACGCTTTCCGTTGCACGTTTTCCGGAATAATCCCATGTGTTGATTCCATCTTTTCCATAGCGTCCCACTTTGGTAGAGAGATAATATTTGTCACGTGGGATTTCTTTCAATGCTTTGCCTAATACGGTTTCGGCCTTGTAGTGCCCGTAGTAGGGAGATACATCAATAAAATTCATTCCATTCTCTACTGCTGTGTAAACAGCTTTGATACCCTCTGCTTCGCGGATATCATGAAAAACTCCTCCTAATGAAGATGCGCCGAAACTAAGATTGGAAACCCGCATACCGGTTTTCCCGATTTCATTGTAATTCATAGTTCTATTTATTTTTAGATTTATTTCCGGAATCAAAAATAGAGGAATAACCTTTAGGTATGTGGTGGAAGAGGTTGAAAAAAGTACGTAAACCTTTGCGTAAAAATAATAAGACGGTTACTTTTTATATAGTTCTCTATATTGCTGAGGAGTAACGCCTGTGATTTTTTTGAATAAGCGGTTGAAATAAGAATGGTCTTCATAAGCAAGGAGATAAGCTATGTTTTTTACAGGAATATCCTCTGTAATCAGAATTAATTGGGCTTTCTCTATTTTTTTCTGATTAATATATTGCAGCGGTGTGTTACCGACTTCTTTTTTGAAAAGACGGATAAAATGATCTTTTGAGAGGCATGAGATTGCTGCCAATGAGTCTATATCTACTGTTTTATAGATATTTTTTCGGATGTGGGACAAGACTTTTTGGATACGGTTATCGTTGACTTCCACTTTAGGTTTGGCGTCTTTTAAAAAGCGGGCAATAAGTTGATATACTATACCTCTGGATTCGACTTTGTCACAGAAGGTACGCTGTTTATTTTTAATGATGTTTCTGATTAATGTGGGGTTGTTGTCATAGCTTGTCGGGTCGGATTGAGGAAGCTGCATGGTAGGATTTATTTCACATAACCTTTTAATAAGTGGTAATTCCAGGTTGTCCGCAGGTATTTCTATCGGGAAATTCCATCTTCCAGAATGCCGGATTCTGATTGATGGTCTTCATATATATGGAGATAATAATGAGTGAAATGAGAATTGCACTGATAACTATGGGTAGTGAATGATGGCACCAGATATAGATGATGTGGTTTTAGTTCCTGTATTCCGTCGGGAAATATTATTTGGGCAGTTCCTTCCATTATATAATAGAGTCTGGTAAAAGGGCTGCTTACGTTTTTCCAGTTCCAGTCTGCATTGTGAATGGCTAGTCCTACATTTAATATAAGTAAATGTAATTGGTCGATTGATTGTGTCATATTCCTTAAGGTATTAGAATGAAAGATTCAGTTTCGTACAAAGTAAGCAAAAGTATATATATAATCCAATGGGAAATCGATATTTTCATATCAAATCACCTGTTTTGGTATTCGTTTTTGAATTATCTCAGGTAAAAGTCGATATTGTCCTACATAATGGCGCATTTGGATAATATAAATTGGTTTCAACTCTGTATATTTGCACTATTGATAATTGAAAAATATATAAAGCAATTATACTATGAAAGCAAAACATTTTCTTTTGGCTTCGGCTTTGTTGCTTTGGGCGGGAGTTTTGGAGGCTCAGACTTACCAGGTACCTGTTTCAGAGAAAAATGAAAAAATGCAGGAAGGAGAGTTCGAACCTACTTGGGAATCATTGCAGAACTATAAAGTTCCTGAATGGTTTAGAAATGCCAAATTTGGTATTTGGGCACATTGGGGACGCAATGTGTGGAAGGGTCCGGCGACTGGATGGCGCGTTCTCTCTATTTGGAAGGTTCGCACGAGTATAAGCACCATGTGGAACATTATGGCCATCCCTCTGAAGTGGCTTCAAGGATATATTGCCTTTGTTTAAAGCCGAGAAATGGGATCCGGACAAATTGGTTTCCTTTTATAAGAAGATTGGTGCCCAGTATTTCTTCGCTTTAGGTAATCACCATGATAATTATGATTTATGGGATAGCCAATATCAGGAATGGAATTCCGTGAATATAGGTCCTAAGAAGGATATATTGGCGGGCTGGGCTGAAGCTGCAAAGAAAAACGGTCTTCCATTTGGTATCAGTTTTCATGCGGATCATGCGTGGAGCTGGTATGAACCGGCTCAACGATACGACCGTCATGGCGAGAAGGCAGGTGTACCCTATGATGGATGTTTGACTAAAGAAGATGGTAAGGGTAAGTGGTGGGAAGGCTACGATCCTCAAAAACTTTATGCACAGAATCACCCGTTAAGCGCTGGAAGTTGGGCTGACGGTATGATTCACCGTCAATGGGCATGGGGAAATGGTGTTTGTATTCCTACTCAAGAATATGTGACAAACTTTTATGATCGTACAATTGATGCAATAAACCGTTATAATCCTGATTTGATTTATTTTGATGTGACTGGTGTACCGTTTTATCCTATCAGTGATGCGGGTTTGAAGATTGCCGCACATTTTTATAATCACAACATGGTTGCTCGTAAGGGGGATTTCAGTGCTGTTATGTTTGGTAAAATTCTTACCGATGAGCAACGTAAAGCTTTGGTATGGGATGTGGAAAGGGGATCTCCCAATAGTATTTATGAAGAGCCATGGCAGACTTGTTCTTGTTTAGGCGGTTGGCATTATGATACCAGATTGGCGGAGAACGGTTGGTATAAGAGTGCTTCCGATGTAGTGAAACTATTAGTGGATGTGATCAGTAAGAACGGGAATTTGTTGCTTAGTGTTCCTCTTCGGGCTGACGGAACTTTTGATGAAAAGGAAGAAGCCATTTTAAATGAATTTGGTGACTGGATGAGTATGAATAAAGAGGCTATTTATGATACACGTCCGTGGAAAGTCTTCGGAGAAGGTCCGATAGCCAATGCTGATATCAAGATTAATGCTCAAGGTTTCAATGAAGGTGCTTACACTAAAGCCACTGCATCTGAAATCCGTTTTACTCAAACCAAGAAATATCTCTATGCTACAGTCCTTGCATGGCCGGAAGAAAAGCAAGTTGTCATTCAATCGCTGGCAACGGGAAGTGAGTTGTACCCTGATAAAATTACTAAAATTGAGTTGTTAGGTTATGGAAAGGTATTTTTTACTCGTACAGCGCAAGGAGTTGTTATTGATATGCCTGATGTACAGTTGAATAAGATTGCTCCCGTATTTAAGATAAAGAAGTGAATATAGCATAAAGTAGGTTTATTTATCGGCTTTTTTAGGTCGGTAAGCCCTTGTTATGTCTTGAAAATTAACCCAATAATCAATAGAATAATGAAAAACAGATTAGAATGTATGCAGTCAATAAGATTCTTGGCGGTCTTGTTGATGTGTTGCCTGAGCTATACTACTTGGGCACAGACACAGAGTAATGTCAATGGTTTGGTTACTGATTTTTCCGGTGAGCCGTTAATTGGGGTCAGTATCTTGGTTAAAGGTACTTCCAATGGAACTGTTACTGATTTGGATGGCAAATTTTCTCTGTCTGCTGAAATGGGAAACATGCTCCAGATAAGTTATGTAGGTTATATTTCGCAAGAAGTAAAGGTGGAAAGTGACAAGTTACTTCGTATTATAATGGAAGAAGATACAAAAAAGTTGGAAGAAGTAGTTGTGATTGGATATGGAACACAGAAAAAGGTGAATTTAACGGGAGCCGTAGCTGCTGTTTCAGCTGAAGACTTGGCTAGTAAACCTGTTATGAGTACTGCTCAAGCACTGGCAGGTTTGGCTCCAGGTTTAAGTGTATTGCAAACTTCAGGTCGTCCCGGACAAGGAGCAACTGTTAAAATTCGTGGAACTGGTACATTTTCAAAAGCTGGAACAGATCCATTGGTCTTGATTGATGGTTTATCAGGTAACATTGATGATGTAGATCCTAATGATATTCAGAGCATTTCTTTTTTGAAAGATGCAGCTTCTGCTTCTATTTATGGTAATCGTGCTGCTAATGGGGTTATCTTGATTGAAACAAAGAAGGGTGCACAAGGTAAAACGACTATTACATATAGTAATTCTTTTGGTTGGCAACAGCCTACGGAATTGCCTGATTTTTTACCATCATGGGAATATGCGAAATATTATAATATGGCTATGCGGAATATGGGTAAGCAGGAAGCTTATTTACCTGAACAGATTCAAAAGTATAGAGATGGATCTGATCCGGATAATTATCCGAATGTAAATCACTTAAAATGGCTGTTGGAATCCGGTTCTGGTTTTCAACACCAACATAATCTTAGCATACAAGGAGGAAATGCTACGACGAGTTATAATTTATCAGTAGGTTATAGAAATCAGGAAGGAATGACGGCAAAAACGTCTAATGAAAGAATGACTGCACTGTTTACTATGAAAAGTGAAATCGCCAAAGGGCTGATGCTTAATTTGAATATTAATGCTTATAATAATAAATATAATGCTCCTAATGGCGAACCACAAAGTATTGATGGAATGATAGGATATGCTGTTCGTCAGGGACCTATTTATGCCGGGCAAAAGTCGGATGGAAGTTTTGGATATCAGGATAATTATAGTCCGGAAGCGTGGTTGGCGAGTGAATCTTTTGTGCAGAATGTGAGTAGAAATATAAGTGCTTCCGGACAATTGACATGGAATACTCCTGTAGACGGACTTTCTTTTATAGGCAAAGTAGGGATGAATTACTGGACTAAATATGATAAAGCCTACCGGGCTGATACTTATTTTGATGAGAGTAAGACAGTGGGACCCGCTACTTTAAATGTATGGACTGCAAATAATACGTATACTACTTTTGAAGCATTAGCTACTTATGAAAAACAAATTAAAAATCATACCTTTAAGTTATTGGCGGGTACTTCTGTGGAACAATCTAATAATAAAGGTTTGGAAGGTTATAGAAATACGTTTCCTAATAATTATTTGTATGAATTAGGTTCTGGAGATAAATCAACAGCTACTAATGATAGTTCATTGGAAGAATATGCGTTGCTTTCTTTTTTCGGGCGTATAAATTATGCATGGAAAGATCGTTATTTATTAGAGGTTAATTTGCGCTATGATGGATCGTCACGTTTTGCGGACGGTCATCGTTGGGGACTTTTCCCGTCAGTTTCTGCAGGGTGGAGAATCTCTGAGGAGGACTTTTGGAAGAATGCGGCAGTTTCAGCTGTAGTTGATAATTTGAAATTGCGTGCTTCCTATGGTGTACTTGGTAATCAAAATATAGGTGTTTATCCTTACCAACAGATTTATGAACTTGGACATGATTATCCTTTTGGAAATCCGGCAACTCTTCAGTCTGGGGCTTACATGAAAACCTATAATAATCCGGAAATTACTTGGGAAAAGACGGCTATAACGGATATTGGTTTAGATTTTAGTTTATTGAATGGACGTTTTAGTGGAACATTGGATTATTTTTATAAATATACTTCGGACATTTTAGCACCTGTTGAGGTGTCTAGTATTATGGGACGTGAAGTCGGACAATCTAATGTTGGAGCTGTTTCGAACGAAGGAATTGAAGTAAATCTGACTTATAACGGACAAATAGGACGTGATTTCCGGTTTAGTATTTCTCCTAATTTTACATGGGTAAGAAATGCAGTTGAGAAATTGGCGAACGGAGCTACCGAAGAAATTAATAATAACAGAATTGTAGGGCAACCGATAGGTATTATATATGGGTATGAAACTGATGGACTGTTTGTAGACCAGGCGGAAGTAGATGCGGCTACCGAACAATTGGTAAGTAAGTCAGGACTGAAACCTGGTTATGTGAAATACAAAGATATTAGTGGTCCCGACGGGGTTCCCGATGGTAAGGTAGATGCGCAATATGATCGTACCGTATTGGGAAGTACTACCCCGAAGTTTTATTATGGTTTGAATCTTTCCACTTCTTATAAAGGTTTTGATTTTTCAGCTTTGTTACAAGGGTTAGGAGGTCATAAGCGTTTGATAGGATCTTATATGGCTTATGCATTCTACAACGGTGGACAGATACAGAGATGGCAGGCTGAATCTTGTTGGAAGGAAGAAAATCCTGATAAATGGGCTGAATACCCTCGATTGGAAACTTTGAATATGAACGACACTAATCTTCAAACTTCTGATTATTGGGTCCGTAATGCTAGTTTCTTACGAGTAAAGAATATACAAATAGGATATACATTCCCCAAAGCATGGACTAAAAAAATAGGTTTGGAAAATGTGCGTGTTTATGTAAGCGGACAAAATCTGTTTTCTTTCAATAGTTTCTATAAAGGTTGGGATCCGGAAAATGAGATAGGAACAGGGGATTCTCCCTCTTATTATCCGGTCAATAGTATTTATTCATTCGGATTTAATTTCAAGTTCTAAGTAAATCATTCAATTAAGAATCATTATGAAAAATATATATAATACATTAGGAATGACAAAGGCTTGTTTATGTGCTTTGGCTATATCACTAGTAACAACTGGTTGCTCGGATTTATTAGATAAGGAGCCACCTTCAGCAATTTCTGATGGTAGTTTTTGGACTGGTGAAGGGGATGCCATGTTGGCATTGACAGGATGTTATCGTTTCCAGACTGGTTGGTCGCATGATGATTTTGCTACGCCACAAGGGTTGCTTTATTTGGATTTTGCAGGTGGAAATGGAACAGAAAAGGAAAATTTTTCTACTTTAATGGCTAGTTCCAATACGGTGGCTACTAATGGCAATTTACGTTGGTATTGGGGAAATGCATATACGCAAATAGCTAAGTACAACACTTTTCTAGAGAATATTACGGATTGTCCAATGGAAGAATCTAAAAAAGAACAGTGGTCTGCCGAAGTGAAGTGTTTACGAGCTTATTTCTTTTTAAATTTGGCATTTTATTATAAGGATGTTCCTATGCCTTTGAAAACTCTGTCGGTGGACGAAGCGAATTCTATTTCTCAAACACCTCAGGCTGAAGTCTATTCGCAAGTGGAGAAGGACTTGAAGACTGCTATAGACTTGTTGCCTGTCCAATATTCCTCAGAGGAATATGGCCGGTTTACTAGGGGGGCAGCTAAGGTACTTTTAAGTCGTCTTTACTTAGCGCAAGAGAGATGGGTAGATGCTGCTACTGTTTTACGTAGTGTGATTGATTCGGGAATATATGAATTGGATCGTCGTAATGGAGAGGACAGCTATGAGAAACTTTTTCAAATAGGAGGTGAATATAGCCCTGAGATAATATTTTGTATTATGGGGATAAAGGATCTATATACTAATTCACGTTATCAATATTTATATCCTGAAGCTGCTTATGGAGGGTGGCATCAGTTCTCACCATATAACGAATTAGTGAAAGAATATTTTTGTGCAGACGGCAAGGATATTAAGACTTCTGAGGTTTATGATGAGAATGATCCTTATGTTAATCGGGATTTGCGTTTGTATGCTTCTATTTTTTTACCTCCTTTGGGAAGTTATGAGGGAACTAAGTATAATGATATAATTTATGATTGCTTTAAGGGGGCTAATACTGCAGATAGCTATAATAAGTTTGCCTTATTTAATGGATATTGTCCGAAGAAAGGTTGTGATCCGTCTATAACTAATAATTTAGGTTCTACTCCCACTTATACTCCTATAATGCGTTATGCTGAGGTCTTATTAAGCTATTTGGAAGCGGTAAATGAATCGCAGCCGAATGCAGTAGACCAGAACTTATTAGATCTGACTATTAATGATATACGTGATCGTGTGAAATTGGTTGGAATAAAAAAGACAGACGTAGCAACACAGGAACTTGTTCGTGAAGCGGTTCGTAAAGAAAGACGTGTGGAACTGGCATTCGAGGGGCTTCGATATTATGACGTGTTACGTTGGGGCATTGCCGAGAAAGAACTTAATCATACTTTTACCGGAGTAAAATTGTCGGATGATCCGCAAGATCGTAATTATAGAGGAAGTGGTGTTACGGCTTCTCCTGTAGATGAAGATATGTATTATCAGTTTGAAAAACGTACATGGTCTGCACATAACCGATATTTTCCTATTCCTCAAAATGATTTGAATGTGAATAAAAATCTGAAACAGAATGAAGGGTATAATTAAGCAGGCATAAGTTTAAGATAAGATGAAAGAAAATGGATATGAAATGAAAAGATATGACTACCCGGTAAAAAGATATTGCCAGACAATGGATTTGAAGGATGATCCGGAGATGATAGCGAAGTATCGGGAGTGTCATAGTAAGGCGAAGTCATGGCAGGAGATCAGAGAGGGGATCCGTTCAGTTGGTATTTTAGAAATGGAAATATATATATGCGGTAATCGATTGTTCATGATTGTCGAAACTCCTATTGATTTTGATTGGGAATCTGCTATGGCTAAACTCGCGACTTTACCTCGACAGCAAGAATGGGAAGACTTTGTATCGATATTCCAACAGTGTAGGAAAGGGGAACTTGCTAAAGAAAAATGGAGTATGATGGAGCGTATGTTCTATCTATATGAATAATTTGAAAAGAGAGGGAACTGATGAAGTATTCTCTTTTTCCTCAAAATATAATAGAAGGCATATTGAATAATTTAGTGATTAAAAGATTGTACAACGGCGTGGGATAGAAAAAGAAATGCTTGTTTTATCAATACCCATTGCTTATCATCGGAAAGCCAATAAGTTGATAAAAGTGGGTGATTGGTAGTGTTATCAATACTGAAATTTTTGAGCCTTCGTTTCTTCAGGTATAGACAAAACCCTCGAAATTATCTAATTTCGAGGGTTTTGTCTGTTTCTATATGGAATGTTGTGCGCGTGATAGGACTCGAACCTACACGTCTCACGACACCAGATCCTAAGTCTGGCGCGGCTACCAATTACGCCACACGCGCGAATTGCTTTCGGTAAGCGGGTGCAAAGATAAGGAATATTTCTTAAGTACCAAAGATTTTTAGGAAATTATTCTTTGTGGTTATGTAAATATTCACGTGCAGCCTCAATAATTGTATCCACATTGCGTTGCATATCCTCTGAGGTCATATTGACTTTGATGTCCGGATCTATACCAAATTCTAGATGTTGCATATTCGCATCGTACATTGGACTGGCCGAGAAGCGGACAGACCAGCCATTGGGCAGTTCAGAAGAGAAGGGCAGACCAGAACCGCCACCTGTTTTGTCACCGATGATGGTTACTTTGGGTAGTATTTTCATTCTGTTCACAAAATCATTGGTGGCGCTGAAAGAGCGGCGGTTAGTCAGCACTACCGCTTGTTTTTGCCAGCGTACGCGATCTAGTGACGGTTCCAGCCAAACAGCTTTAGGAGTTGAGAAATCATTGTGTCCCGGTCCGGTTTTATGGGACATATAGCCTACCAATACTTTTTCATTCGTGAAACGTGCGGCTAATTTCTCGGCTGTGGTAAGGTTACCACCGGAATTGTTTCGCACATCAATAATCAATCCATCGCAAATAGCCAGCTTGTTTAGAATCTCGTCCAGATTTCCTTCGCCGATACCTGATTGGAAACTGCCACAATAAATATAGGCTATGTTATCCTCGAATACCTGATACTTCATGCCTGAGGATTGGGCATAGTCCTTACCTAGATAGACACGTTGGATGCTGTCGCTGAAATTGGCCGGATAGCTGTCAAACCATTCACGATATTGGGAGTACTCCAGTTTGGAAGACAGATTTACGTGTCCGTCACGCAACTCGTTCAGCATATCTGCCAGAACTTCGAATAACTGTTCATTATTCATGCCTTTTGATATTCTCTGTTTGTACTGGCTATATATTTCATTCCAGTCCAATCCGTATTCCTGCTTTTTATAGTCAAGGAAACAATACTGGCGGTCGATAGTCTGCCATAACGCTTCGAAGTTGCCTTCGGGGGAGTTGTCGTATTCGTCCTCCGTGATGCACGAAGTAAATAATACAACAGACAATAACAGACTGATAAAAAAATAACTATTTCTTTTCATTCTCTATATTAATAAGGGCTGACCCGGCTGGGCATCGCCACTTTGTTCTTACCTTTTAATAAATAGAAGTTTTTCACGAAACCTATCATAAAGGCGTGTGACCATATATGACTTTTCAGATTATTGACTTTCGCCTGCTGGATATCACATAGGTATCCGAAACGCATATTGACTGACCGGATAGGAAAATCCAATGTAACCAATTGCCGCAAGGAAGGTTGGTTATGCAGGGAAGTGAACAGCACATTCTTGCCGCCATTCTTTAAACTGAATATCTCATAATAAGATTGTCCGTATTCCGGGGAAAACATAACCCCCATGACAGGCAAATTGCTTGATAACGGGCTATCAGCGGATAGTTACCGATATGGAACCGATAGATGACCATACCCGATGCCGCCAGATTGACATATGCTTTGGCTTGGGCAGGATTATTAGAATTTCGCATGTTATAGATGAATCCGCCGTTCAAGTCCAGCATGGGACCCGCCAGTATCTTCAAGTTTTCTGTCAGCCGGAACTGGTAATGCAGTGCATAATTCCAATTGACCATACCTGACATTTCGTTACTTGTTTCTGCTTTATTCTCAGTCAGGGACAGATTGGCTTGGAACAGACTTTGAACAGATACGTTGCCATTCATCAGTTTGGTCATGCGCATACTTTCACGCAGGATACGAATTTCGGGTCCGGTATATTCCATCGGTGAAAGATAGGTGTCCAATATATTTGTAAAACCGACACCGTAAAGAGTAGCCCTCATAACGTAGCGGTTTGCTCGTAAGCTGTCTTCCTGAGCCTGTGAAGGCAGACCAAGAAACAGGGACAGTAATAATAGGAGAATTTTTTTCATTTCTTAAAACAGTTTCATCTGGCCGGTAATTTCATCAATGATATCTGTTTCACTCTTACCATGATCCGGATCTTCAATTTCAGCAGCTTCTTCATTTTTATCAGTCCCCTCTTCCGCACCGTCCTCTTCTTTGGGAGGTTCGGGAAAACGTAAAGGCTCCAGCTCGTTTATTTGTTCAATGTTGTAAGTACTGATTCGTTTTCCTTTCGCTTTGAAACTCTTAATTCCGATGAATTCGTCCACATCTATTTCCAATGGATCACGGAAACTATCATGTCCTCCGAATATGACTTGTATGCGTGGATAAACCACACAAGTAAGCAATATAGAACGGCTTTCCTTGTTCTCGCCCAAATAATTGAGACGGCGTGAAGTGGATTCAAAAGTGAATCGTTTCAGATAAGGATATCCCTGATCGGCATCAAATAAAGCGGCAGACCATACCTTGTTGGCGTCGAACTTCTCAATGATGCGGATTCCCGGATCATAATGATTATTCAAATCGAAGTTACTAGTATAGAATTCTCCATTTTCATGGACTATTAAAATCAATTCGTCACTTTGGAATTCTCCCAGATATTCACCGCGTCCGTCATAGTTCAAGCGGAGCACATCCCGGTCAAACCATACTTTTCTTCCACCCAAAGTAGAGCCGCCACGTTGTTTTAAGGCTATTTTATGTACTTCGTATTTAGACAGGATATTGCCCATGGACTGGCGTCCCTTGATATTGATGTCACTGAAATCTTTTTCATATATGATTTTTTTGATACGTGGATTCGGTTTTAAGGTAATCTTGATAACCTCTGCTTCTCCATTAGGATTGGCTGTAAAGTAAACAATACGTGAGCCGGGTGTACCTTGCGTTACATCATATTCACGGTCACGGGTGATGGAGGTAATGTTGAACCGTTTGATATAGTGAAACCCTTCTTTTCCATCACGATAAACCACATTGTATATGGTACGTTTGTCGTTTTTCTTGAAGATATTGACATAGAGAACATTCTTGCCGACAAACATTTTGTCTGTTACGCGAACTACTTTATATTTGCCGTCTTTATAGAAGATAATCACATCGTCTATGTCTGAACAGTTGGCTATAAATTCATCTTTTTTCAAGGTGGTGCCGATAAAGCCTTCTTCGCGGTTGATATAGAGTTTTTCGTTAGCTTCCACTACCTTCGCCGCCTCAATGGTATCGAAGTTACGCAACTCTGTACGGCGGGGGTATTGTTTGCCATATTTATCTTTCAACATCTGATACCAGTCAATGGTATATTCTACGATATGTGCCAGATGATTGTTTATTTCTTCAATCTGTTCCTTGATACGGGCTATGTTTTCATCTGCTTTATCCTTGTTGAACTTCAGAATTCGGGCCATCTTGATATCCAATAACTTCAGAATATCCTCTTTGGTCACTTCACGGATAAATTGCGAATAGAAAGGAGTCAGCCGTTCATCAATGAACTCGCAGGCGGCGTCTGTATTTTCGGATTGCTCGAACTTTACTTCCTTATAAATCCGTTCTTCGATAAAGATTTTTTCCAATGATGCGAAATGAAGGTTTTCAAGTCAATTCTCCTTTGTGTATTTCCAACTCTTGACGAAGCAGGGACAACGTGTTGTCTGTGGCTTTTTTAAGGACGGCACTGACAGTAAGGAAGTGGGGCTTCTTTTCATCAATAACGCAACAATTGGGGGATATGCTTACTTCACAATCAGTAAATGCATAGAGCGCGTCCAAGGTTTTGTCCGAGGATACTCCCGGAGCAAGGTGCACTAGGATTTCCACTTTTTCAGAAGTAAGATCTTCTACTTTCCGAATCTTGATTTTTCCCTTTTCACTGGCTTTGACAATAGAGTCGCATACCCCCGGGACAGTCTTTCCGAAAGGCACTTCGGCTATGGACAATGTTTTGTTGTCTATTTTATTGATTTTAGCACGTACCTTCACCATTCCTCCGCGTTCTCCATCGTTGTAGCGGGATACATCAATAGAGCCTCCTGTCTGGAAATCGGGATAGAGTTTGAATTCCTCACCACGCAAATAGGCAATGGAGGCATCACACAGTTCGTTAAAATTGTGTGGTAGGATTTTGGAAGAAAGGCCCACAGCAATACCTTCTACTCCCTGAGCGAGCAAGAGCGGGAATTTGACAGGTAGGGTGATCGGCTCTTTGTTTCGTCCGTCGTATGACGCTTGCCATTCGGTGGTTTTGGGATTGAAAACCACGTCCAATGCAAATTTGGATAGACGTGCTTCGATATAACGGGGGGCAGCGGCACCATCTCCTGTCAGTATGTTACCCCAGTTTCCCTGACAGTCTATTAACAGATCCTTTTGGCCTAGCTGTACCAACGCGTCGCCTATGGAAGCATCGCCGTGCGGATGAAACTGCATGGTATGTCCTACAATATTTGCTACTTTGTTATATCGGCCGTCATCCAATCTTTTCATAGAGTGGAGGATACGTCTTTGGACAGGTTTCAAACCGTCATTGATGTGCGGTACGGCACGTTCCAATATTACGTAAGAGGCATAGTCCAAAAACCAGTTCTGATACATTCCACTCAGCTGGTGCTTCACCCCTGTGTTTTTGGTATCGGTAGGTTTATAGTCCGAGTGTCCGTTCTCCGGTGTGGGGATATTTTCTTCGTTTTGTTCCTCTTTATCAATAAAATCGTCGCTCATATATATTTAAATTCCTTAATGTTCTGATGATATGCACGCAAAAATACGACTTTTATTGAAAAAAATCATTTACTTTGCATATTATTTCGCCCTTATTAAAGGTTGAAAACAGGAAAAAACAACAAAAGTGTAAGAATAAACAGATAAGAAAATGGCACAAGAAGATGTTTTTAAGAAATTAGTATCGCACTGTAAAGAGTATGGTTTTGTATTTCCGTCCAGTGATATATATGACGGACTAGGCGCTGTATACGATTACGGTCAGATGGGAGTGGAGTTGAAGAATAATATCAAGCAATATTGGTGGCAGAGTATGGTGCTGCTGCACGAGAACATCGTAGGAATTGATTCTGCTATTTTTATGCATCCTACTATTTGGAAGGCTTCCGGACATGTGGACGCGTTCAATGATCCTCTGATTGACAACCGCGATTCTAAAAAACGTTATCGTGCCGATGTGCTGATTGAAGACCAGCTTGCCAAATATGACGAGAAGATAAACAAAGAAGTGGCCAAGGCTGCCAAGAGATTCGGGGATGCTTTTGATGAGGCTCAGTTTCGTAGCACCAACGGTCGTGTTCTGGAGCATCAGGCCAAGCGTGACGCTTTACATGAACGATTCTCAAAAGCTTTGAACGACAATGATTTGGATGAACTTCGTCAGATTATCATTGATGAAGAGATTGTTTGTCCTATTTCGGGAACCAAGAACTGGACTGAAGTACGTCAGTTCAATTTGATGTTCTCCACCGAAATGGGTTCTACTGCCGATGGTGCCATGAAGATTTATCTTCGTCCGGAAACAGCGCAGGGTATTTTTGTCAATTACCTGAATGTACAGAAAACCGGCCGTATGAAGATTCCTTTCGGTATCGCTCAGATTGGTAAAGCTTTCCGTAACGAGATTGTAGCCCGCCAATTCATTTTCCGTATGCGTGAGTTTGAACAGATGGAGATGCAATTCTTCGTAAAACCTGGTACTGAGCTGGAGTGGTTCCCCAAATGGAAAGAAATTCGTTTGAAATGGCATAAAGCATTAGGTTTCGGTGATGATCATTACCGTTTCCATGACCACGACAAACTGGCACATTATGCCAACGCAGCTACAGACATCGAATTCCTGATGCCGTTTGGATTCAAGGAAGTGGAAGGTATTCACAGCCGTACGAACTTTGACTTGAGCCAGCACGAGAAGTTCAGTGGCAAGAGTATCAAGTATTTCGATCCGGAATTGAACGAAAGCTATACTCCGTATGTTATTGAAACATCTATCGGTGTGGACCGTATGTTCCTTAGCATTATGAGTGCTGCTTATACAGAAGAAACATTGGAAAGTGGTGAAACTCGTGTCGTGCTGAAATTGCCTGCTGCTCTGGCTCCGGTGAAACTGGCCGTGATGCCGTTGGTGAAGAAAGACGGCCTGCCCGAGAAGGCGCGTGAGATTATGAATGACTTGAAGTTCCATTTCCACTGCCAGTATGATGAGAAAGACAGCATCGGCAAGCGTTACCGTCGTCAGGATGCCATCGGTACTCCATATTGTATCACTGTAGACCACCAGACTTTGGAGGACAATTGCGTAACATTGCGTAATCGTGATACCATGCAGCAGGAGCGTGTGGCTATTTCGGAACTGAACAATATCATTGCCGATAAAGTAAGTATAACAAGTCTGCTGAAGACTTTGCAATAATAAACAGGAATTTATGAATAAAAGTATTCTTTGGCTGATTAGTCTGCTGTTTGTTGCTTCTCTGTCCATTGTTTCATGTAGTGAATCAGATGGAACAGAAGACCCGTATGCAAACTGGGAGGAACGTAATCAGAGATATATTGACTCCATCGCTACAGTGGCGGAAGCTAATCAAGGCAATGAGGTAGGACAATGGAAAATTATCAGATCGTATAAACTTCCTCCTTTGGGATTGAATGAAACAGGAAAGGTGAATGATAATGTTTACTGCAAGATTGTTAAGATTGGTGATGGTACTACAAGTCCGATTGCCACGGATACGGTAGCGGTGAATTATCGTGGTCAGTTTATTAATGGAACAGTCTTTGACCAAAGTTATCAAGGAGAACTTGATCCGGAAACAGCTACTCCAAAGACATTTGTTGCAGGTGGGGTGATTGCCGGATGGAGCACTGCCTTGATGAAAGGATATGGAGGTATGAAAGTAGGAGATCAATGGGAACTTTATATTCCTTATCAATTGGGATATGGAAAGGATGGATATAGTGATATTCCCGGATATTCCACATTGATATTTAATGTAAATTTGGTTGGCATATCCCCGTTGAAAGGTACGGAAAGAAGTGTTGATGATGTATTAGTTGCTGAATAAACAGCTATCATAAAAGATTAAAAGGAGTATTGCAGTTATTGTGATACTCTTTTTTTATGGATGATTTGAGCTATGGCAGTTGAATGAATCGGGTTTTATTTGACGATCTTGTTTTCTTATTTGTGGGACAAACCATTTTTTTGTTTGCTGAAATGTTTTTTGGGGTATGGACTAACTGTTTTTCTTCATATGGTTAAGTGCTTTATATGCCCGCTTGCTACGTTCCATTATCTGTAAAGAATGGTTTAAAGGTCGGGGGATAAAAGGCTTATAAGGCTTATTATATCAAAAAGAAGTCTTGACGGGAACAAGGAGATTGTTTTATTTTATCGGGGACAGAATAAAAAAACTTCGTCCTTTGGGTATTCGAGGTGTTTTTTCTTTCAGCATAATGTTGTGGGGATAGTTTGACGGACGAATAACTGTAATAAACGATATAATCTTTATCTTGGTCAATTCATTAAATCAATGATTGGCGCAAAGATAAAGATTATAAAAAAAATTATTTCACAAATTATTTCACGTTTCCTACTTTGATCAAGTATTCGGCAATCTGAACAGCGTTCAATGCCGCACCTTTCTTAATCTGATCGCCTACGATCCAGAAAGTCAGTCCGTTTTCGTTTGCCAGATCTTTGCGGATGCGGCCCACGTAAACCGGATCTTTACCTGCCAGGAACAAAGGCATCGGATATTCTTTCTTTTCGGGATTATCCATCAATACCAGGCCTTCACCTTTGGTAAAGGCTTCACGGGCTTCTTCGGGAGAATGGGGCGTTCAGTTTCTACCCAGATACTTTCCGAGTGAGAACGGAGGGCGGGAACACGTACACACATGGCGCTAACCTGAATGTCGGAGTGCATAATTTTGCGTGTTTCGTTGAACATCTTCATTTCTTCTTTGGTATATCCATTGTCGGTAAATACATCAATCTGGGGAATCAAGTTGAATGCCAACTGATAAGCGAATTTCTCTACAGTCACGGGTTCATTAGCCAATACCTGACGATATTGTTCATACAATTCATCCATAGCCGCTGCACCTGCACCGCTGGCAGCTTGATAAGTAGCCACATGCACACGTTTTATGTGTGAAAGATTTTCGATGGCTTTCAGTGCAACTACCATCTGAATAGTTGTACAGTTGGGATTAGCTATCACGTTACGGGGACGATTCAAAGCATCTTCCGGATTCACTTCGGGTACTACCAAAGGCACATCGGCGTCCATACGGTAAGCGCTGGAGTTGTCAATCAGTACGGCACCATGTTTGGTAATGGTTTCACAAAACTCTTTTGTGGTACCTGCGCCGGCTGATGTGAAAGCGATATCTACACCTTTAAAGTCATCGTTGTGCTGAAGGAGTTTCACTTCAATCTGTTTACCGCGGAATGTGTATTTTCGTCCTGCACTGCGTGAAGAACCGAATAACACTAACTCATCCAACGGGAAGTTCCTTTCATCGAGCACACGCAGGAACTCTTGTCCTACAGCTCCGCTCGCACCAACAATTGCTACTTCATTTTGTTTTTTGTTTATAAGATAA
>ENA-OQBT01000542-OQBT01000542.1-human-gut-metagenome-genome-assembly--contig:-NODE-542-length-22239-cov-2.574258_pt1 | contig 22239 bp, 24 predicted proteins | sample MGYA00242749_ERZ504557 | MGnify/ENA primary metagenome ERZ504557 (study PRJEB26092, sample SAMD00036243) | human gut metagenome | host: Homo sapiens | study: EMG produced TPA metagenomics assembly of... | reverse complement strand
TGGAAAACCTCTTGAATTAATTCTCCCAGACTTATGGCGGCTTCAAGCGTCTTTCAGAACAAGGTCTTTCTTTTACAAACGAAGAAATTTCCATGATCATCGATGGTCTGAAGAATCCATGTCTCCAGAAGAACAGCAGCGGATCGATATGATCCGTCCACTGATCATGTAATTTAGGTTTAAGAAAGCATTTCTTTTGCTTTCTTTAAATAACCGCGGATCACATCACAGGAATGCGCAAATTGGCTTTTCTCCTCTTCTGTAAGATCCATTTCTACAATTTCTTCTATTCCGTCTGCTCCGATCACGGCCGGAACTCCTGCTGCCACGTCTTTCTGTCCATACTCCCCATCCAGATGGACAGAAAGCGGCCAAATCCTTTTCTCATCGTATACGATTGATTTGACGATCTCACTTAACGCGATCCCAATTCCAAATTCTGTACTTTTCTTACCGATGATCACTGTCATGCCCGCCTGTCGAACCTCGTCCTGTAGATCTTCGATCGTAATCTTGCCTAACGTATCAGGATACTCCTTTTGAAGTTTGCAAATGGTTTCCCTCCGACAGACACACGGATAATGGAACAATCTGAGAATCCCCATGTTCACCCATGCAGAATGCCTCTATGGAATTTCTGTGATATCCTGTTTTCTCTTCTAAAATTCTCTTGATCCTTAAGCTGTCAAGACTCGTTCCTGTGCTAAAGCAACGGAATCTCTCGATACCTAACGCTTTCCTCAAACATTCTCCTACTACATCCGCAGGATTTGTAATACTGATCAGAATTCCTCGAAACTTTGTATCTTGAATCTTTGGAATGATATCTTTCAATCGTTCCATGGAATCTCCGAACATGTCAAGTCTTGTTTCTCCCTCCTTGCGGCTTCGTCCGATCGCATTGACAAGAATATCCGCATCGTCAAGATCTTCATAACTGCCTGAACGAATCACAACTTTCGCAGGAAGACACGCTCCCATATCATCAAGATCTAATGCCTGGCTTTTTGCTTTTTTCTTCATCTGTGTCGATTAAAACAATTTCATTTGCAAGACCACGAAACATCAATGACAATGCACAGTGTGTTCCGACATGTCCCGCTCCTAAAATTACGATCTTCGTCTGTTTCATCTGCTTTTCCTTCCATCTAATATCTATCTACATTCAATCACTGCATATGGTTTTTGTTTTTCATCACACAATGCTACCAGTGTCCTTTGTTCTTCCCTTGCATATCTTGGATATAGAATATCTCCTTCATACGCCTGTTTTTTATATTCGACCCTCAGCTGTCTGATCTCCAAATCTTGTGGCAGCTGTTCAAATGCTGTTTTGACATACCAGCTATTATTGACATGATCATTGCTGTCGATCCAGCTTCTTTGTACTTTCACTGGTTCTTTTTCTTCCCATTCTCTGGAAAGTTTGATCTTTCTTGGTTCATATTCCATCTCTAATGGGGCTTCTAATTTGTAGACATCAATTTCTTCTTTGGTTGGTCTGACTGGCATTCCTGTTTCTGTGTTTATATATACCCAGATAGAATTGGCATAAGCTAATCGTTCCCCCTGTGTTGTCTTCATGATAAAATTTCTCGTTGCATGAAACTTGTCAAATCCAGATCCCCATGTTCCAACTGTGATCTTTTCACATTCCTCTGGTCTTCTTTCCAAAACAATCTGCCATGAATTCAGTATCCATGCACGTTTTTTATTGGCAAGATATTCTACTCCAACACCAAGTTCTTCAGACTGAAATGCACTGCAGTCCTGGAATAATCAACCACTGCCGGAATTGATAGTCTGCCACTTCTGTCTATTTCACTGTATCGGATTCTGCTGTCAAATGTATACATGTTTTAGCCTTTCTGATCTTCATATATCCTTATTGATCTTGAGTGAAAAAATGACGCAGACACTGCCATCGTTATCTGCGCCATTTTATTATTCTATTTCTGAACGATATTTACAATTCTTCCTGGTACATAAATTTCTTTCACGATATTACCGTTTAATTTATCTCCAAGAACTTCCTTAGCTTTCGCAAGACAGAATCTTTGTCTTCTTCTGCGCCGATGACAAGTTTTCCTTTTACTTTGCCATTGATCTGAACAACGATCTCTACTTCATCCTCTTTCATAGCTTCTTCATCATATGTTGGCCATGTCTGAGCAAATACACTGTCCTCATGTCCCATTGCTTCCCATAATTCTTCTGCAATATGTGGTGCAAATGGTGCGAGTAATACAATTGCTGTCTCTAAAGTTTCTTTGTCAACTCCAGATTTCTTAGCCATTGCTGTTAATGTATTGGTATATTCCATAAATCCACTCACAACTGTATTCAAGCTGAAGTTATTTAAACGTGTTGTGATATCGTAGATCAGTTTATGACGTACTTTTAATAATTCTTTATCAGCTTCTACACCTTTGTCTTTCTGATCCATGATAAGTTTGTAGAATCTTGTTAAGAATCTATGCACTCCATCGATACCGCTTTCATCCCATTCAGCATCTAATTCTGGTGGTCCAACGAACAGTTCGTACATTCTTAAGGAGTCACATCCATAATCTCTTACAAGATCATCTGGGGATACGACATTTCCTTTGGACTTACTCATCTTGATACCGTTCTTACCTGTGATCATTCCCTGGTTGAACAGTTTGTGGAATGGTTCATCAAAGTCGATCACTCCGATGTCACATAAGAATTTTGTGTAGAATCTTGAATATAACAGATGCAATACAGCATGTTCTACTCCACCGATATACATATCTACTGGTAAGTATTTGTCTGCTTTCTCTCTAGATACTAATTCCTCATTATTCTTGTTATCGATGTATCTTAAGAAATACCATGATGATCCTGCCCACTGAGGCATTGTGTTTGTCTCACGTTTCGCATCCTTACCACATACAGGACACTTACAGTTTACCCAGTCTTCGATGTCTGCTAATGGAGATTCTCCTGTTCCTGTTGGTTCGTATTTCTCAACTTCTGGTAATGTCAATGGTAATTCTTCTTCTGGTACTGGAACTGCTCCACAGTCTGGGCAATGAACGATAGGAATTGGTTCACCCCAGTAACGCTGACGACTGAATACCCAGTCACGTAACTTATAGTTTGTTGTCTTCTTACCGATTCCCATCTCTTCGATGATCTTTGGTGCTTCTTCTTTTAATTCAGAAGATTCTTTTCCATTCCAGTCTCCGGAATTGATCATAATACCAGATGCTTCTGTGTAAGCTTCTTCCATGTTCTCAATCTCTTTACCATCTTTAGCGATAACCTGAATGATCGGAATGTCAAACTTCTTAGCAAATTCAAAGTCACGGTCATCATGCGCTGGTACACACATGATCGCTCCTGTACCGTAATCTGCAAGTACATAATCAGATAACCAGATTGGTACTTTTGCTCCATTGATCGGATTGATCGCATAGCTTCCTGTAAATACACCTGTCTTTTCTTTATCCTGCATACGGTCTACAGATGATTTTAGGGATGCCTGATAGATATATTCTTCTACTGCTTCTCTTGTCTCATCTGTTGCAAGATCTTTCGCTAATTCATGTTCTGGAGCTAATACCATAAATGTTGCTCCGTGTAATGTATCTGGACGAGTTGTATAAACTGTGATCTCATCATCTCTTCCATCAACTTTGAAGTTAACTTCTGCACCGTGGCTCTTACCGATCCACTCTGCCTGCATCTTCTTAACTTTCTCTGGCCAGTCAAGTTTATCAAGATCAGCTAACAGACGATCTGCATATGCTGTGATCTTTAACATCCACTGTCTTAAGTTCTTCTTGGTTACGTCTGCACCGCAGCGTTCACACTTACCATTTACTACTTCTTCGTTCGCAAGTCCTGTCTTACATGATGGACACCAGTTGATCGGCATCTGTTTCTCGTATGCAAGGCCTTTCTTGAACATCTTTACGAAGATCCACTGTGTCCATTTGTAGAATTCTGGGTCTGTTGTGTTAACTTCCATATCCCAGTCATAGATTGCGGAAATCTCATTGATCTGGCGTTTGATATTCTTAATATTGGCTTCTGTAGAAATACGAGGATGTGTTCCCATCTTGATCGCATAGTTTTCTGCTGGAAGTCCAAATGCATCCCATCCCATTGGATGAATGACATAGTATCCATTTAATAATTTGTAACGGCTCCATACATCACTGATCACATATCCTCTCCAATGTCCTACATGAAGGCCACTTCCTGATGGATATGGAAACATATCTAAACAGTAATATTTAGGTTTCTTACCGTCATTTACATTGACAGGATGTTCCTGCCAGTGTTTTCTCCACTTTTGTTCGATTGCCTTATGGTTATAAGGTGTTGCCATATTTTATTCCTCCTAGCCGTATCTATCTCTGGCCGTCTTCTTTCTATGCTTTGTGAAAACAGCTGATAAATTCTTTAATCTTATTTATTTTATCATACTGAAATGCCGTGTCAACTCTCCCGTCAAAAAACTTCGAAAAAAAGAAGAATGTATCGTTAAAATACATCCTTCTTTTTAAGATTCCTTACTGCTGTGGCTGTGCTGTTGACTCTGTTGATGTTGTTTGCTGTTCTGTCGTTCCTGTTGTTGCCTGTTCAAACTGAACTTTGATCTGTTTTGTCACTGTCACTCCATTCTTACCTTTGTAAGAAACATTCGCTGCTGTGACTGTTCCTGCCTGATCTTTGACTAGAACAACTGTAACTGTTGTATTCGTTCCTGCCACAACCGTTCCATTATCATTGATTGTTACAACTGCACGAACTGCATTGATCACTGTCTGATCTGTACTTGCTGCTGGTACTGTTACAATTTCAGCAGATGTATTGATCTGGGCATTTACATTTCCTGTTACCGTGATCGTAATCTTCTTTGTTGCTGCTCTATATGGTTTGTTTGTATTCTTAACACTGTACTGTACCGCATATTGTCCAGGTTTACTAAACTTATATGCTTTGGCTTTTGCATATGTATAAGTTGTGTAAGCAGATGCTCCAGGTGCTTTGATCTTCACTGTCATTGCACTTGTTCTGTTAGCTCCACTTCTCATCTTCGCTGTTACACCTGTTACCGCGTTTGCTGTATTAACTTTCACTGTACGGTTCTTTGCTGTGATCACTGGTGCTAATGTATCAACAACTCTTACAACCATCGTCTTTGTTGTTTTAACTCCTAAAGAAGATTTCACTGTATACTTAATACGATATGTTCCTAAAGATTTTGTTGAAAATTTTGCTTTTCTGTATTTACCTTTTACATATTTTGTTGTTGTATATGTAATGTTCTTTGTTAAGCTCTTCTTTGTGATCTTGTCTTTGGCTGTAACTCCTGATTTTACGTTATAAGAAGTTCCATATTCTGCTGTTTTAGCTTTCTTCTTAGCTACTGTCAATGTAGCTTTCTGTTTACGGTATGGGTTCTTCTTGCTTGGATCTGTTGGATCCCAATACTGTCTTCTTGCTGTAGATACCTTGATCCCTTTTGGTTTTCCTAAAGGTCCCGGATTACTGCTGCTATATACAGTAACTTTCGTTCCTAATGCACAATTATCATAGATCCACTTTGCATCTCCTACTGATAAACGGATACATCCATGAGATGCAGTCTGTCCAAGTTTATTAAACTGAACCGTAGACTGTGTTGAAGGATTCTTTTCATAATACCACACGGAATGGAATAAGACTCCTCCATGAACTCTTGTACAGTACTGCCCATAACTTGGTCCCATTAGTGTCTGCCAACGGTACTTGGCTGGTGTATAAAATGTACCTGCTGGTGTATTGGCACCTCCACAAGATACCAGGAATGCTTTGATCGGTTTGTATGTTCCATTCTTTAACTGGTATACGGTTGCTACATTGGCCTGTTTGTTGACTTTGATCCAATACTTTGTATTGGCCGCTTGTGCAGTCTTTGGTGTTGCAAATGAGAATCCAAATGCTGTCACGATCATTAATACCACTGCACAAAGTTTTTTACATCTTAATCGAAATGTTTTCATATTGCTCCTTCCTTTTCGTTCATTCTTCTTATCATTATATCTTTGCATTTTGTTCTTGTAAACACGTAAATTTGTTGTTATTATAATTTTAAAAAAAACTTAAGAATTGTAAGAAAGGATGTACATATGTTTCAATTTAATCACTTTAATTTTAACGTTTTAAATCTTGAGAAAAGTTAGAGTTTATAAAGAAGCTCTCGGACTTGATGTAGTTCGTGAAAAGGATGCTTCCGACGGAAGTTTTAAAATCGTTTATCTTGGGGATGGATCTTCTGATTTCTTATTAGAACTTACTTGGATGCGTGACCAGAAAGAACCTTATAATCTTGGGGATGAAGAGTTCCATCTGGCTTTGACTGCAGATGATTTTGACAAAGCACACACACTCCATGAGAAAATGGGATGTATTTGTTTTGAGAATCATGATATGGGGATTTATTTTATTAATGATCCAGATGGATATTGGATTGAGATCATCCCTGCGAAATAGTATATTGAAAGATATTCTATGTTTTAGGTATTTTTATAAAAAGAAGCAAATCCAAGTGTTTGGCCGGGATTCAATTCCCCGATCACTACTTGAATCTGCTTCTTTTATCATGATACTATATTTTCCTGCAATTTTTCAAATCTTATCTGCAGTTTTTCAAAAATGCTTCATATCCTTTTTCCACTTCATAGATATCGGATTTGCTTGTGATCTCCCATGGTGCATGCATGCTTAACACTGCAACTCCGCAGTCGATGACGTTCATGCTGTAGGCAGCAGGAATGTAGGCGATCGTTCCTCCGCCTCCTTCGTCAACTTTTCCAAGTTCAGCTGTCTGGAAGGCTACTTTTGCTTCATCAAAGATCTTTCTTAACTGAGCGATATATTCTGGGTTTGCATCATTTGACCCTGATTTTCCTCTGGCTCCAGTGTATTTGTTTAATACTAATCCTTTTCCGAAATATGCACAGTTTTTCTTCTCCATTACACTTGGATAGTTTGGATCGAAAGCTGCACTTACATCAGATGATAACATGTAAGAATTCTGCAGCGTTCTTCTAAGCCTCAGATCATTATAATCTCCTGTTAAAGCTAAGATTTCTGCAACTGTATTTTCAAAGAATCTGGAGTGCATTCCTGTTGCTCCAACACTTCCGATTTCTTCTTTGTCTACTAAGATGCAGCAAGATGTTCTCTTTGGTGCTTCTACATTTAACATAGCTGCTAAGGATGTATATGCACAGACTCTGTCATCTTGTCCATAAGACATGATCATACTGCGGTCTAATCCAAAGTCTCTTGCTTTTCCAGCTGGTACGACTTCGATCTCTGCGGATAAGAAATCTTCTTCCTCGATTCCATATTCTTCATCGAATAACTGTAACAACTGTTTCTTGACTGCTTCTTTTTCTTCGCCTTTTAATGGTTTGCTTCCGATCAGGACGTTAAGATCTTCTCCTTCTACAATCACATTTCCTTTCTTCTGCATCTGTTTTCCTGATAAATGAATTAAAAGGTCTGTGATTCCCACTACTGGATCTTCATCTTTTTCACCGATACAGATATTGACTTTTGTTCCGTCTTTCTTCACAACAACACCGTGTAATGCCATTGGAAGTGTGACCCATTGATATTTCTTAACTCCACCGTAATAGTGGGTGTCTAATAATGCCATCTCTGTGTCTTCGTATAATGGATTCTGTTTAAGATCCAGTCTTGGTGAGTCGATGTGTGCTCCTAAGATATTTAATCCATCTTCAATCGCATCTTCTCCGATCTGGAATAATGCGATCGTTTTTTCCATCCATGTGCGGTATACTTTGTTACCCGCTTTTAATGGTGTCTGGTTTTTGATCAGTTCTTCTAAATCCTGATATCCAGCTTTCTTTGCCAATTCGATCGACTGTGCTACACATTCACGTTCTGTCTTTCCATTGGATAAGAAATCTTTGTATTCCTTGCAAAGTCCTTCTAATGCCTTGATATCTGCTTCTTCATATGTTGTCCATGCATTTTCTCGATTCATGCTAATGTCTCCTTCCATAGTGCTTCTTTAAACCCGATCAACACAAAATCATCTCCTACAACCAGTGGGCGTTTTACTAACATTCCGTCGGTTGCAAGCAGTTCGTATTGTTCTTCTTCTGACATCTCTGGCAATTTGTCTTTTAACCCTAACTCACGATATTTCATACCGCTTGTGTTAAAAAATCGCTTCAGTGGCAATCCGCTTCTTTCGTGCCAGTCTTTTAACTCTTCGACCGTTGGGTTGTCTTCAATGATATGACGGTCTTCGTAAGATATACCTTGTTCATCCAACCATTTCTTTGCCTTCTTGCAGGTACTGCATTTTGGATATTCTAAAAACAGCATTGTTTCGCCTCCCTTGTTTTCTTATCTGTTTTATCATAGCACATTAGGCTATCAGCGTAAATCTTTGAATTATTTTCTCAAAATAATACCAGTAGTCTTTTTGTTTTACGCTTTGCTTTGCGTAGATTGGAACGCTCTTTTGATTTTTTCCATTGATAAAATATTTGATTTCCCCGACTTTCTGTCCTTCTTTCACGGGTGCATCAATGAAAGAGGGTAAGATACTCTCAATCTTTATCTTATCTGTTTTCTTTACCAGAAATGCTGCCTTGAGATTTCCTGTTTTCAGCAAGACTTTTTCTTTAAGACCATTCTTTATACTTATTTCTTTGATCTTGCTTGTATCTGCAATGATCTCTCGTCTCTCGTAATGATCTGTGGCGTATTGAACCAGTTTCCTTACATCCTTCCATTTATAGGTCTTGTGCGGCGGCCACCCACTGGCAAGAACAGAAAATGTCATCGTCATGTTCTTCTGCTTTACAGCCCCCACATAGCAATATCCTGCTTTTGAAGTGTATCCTGTCTTCCCAGAAATCACTCCTTGCATGCTGGATAACAAGGCATTGTGATTATTGCAGATAAATCTTCTCTTTCTGCTGCCATCTGTAAATGTATATTGTTTTGCCTGCGTGATTTCAAGAAATTGCTGATTCTTAATACATCGTGCCATGATCTTTGCCAGATCCTGTGCTGTCGTTTCATGCCGTCCTTTCTTATCTATACCATCCAGACCATTTGGTGTTACAAAAATGGGTATTCAAAGTACCTAGATTTTCTGCCATCTGATTCATTCTTTTTTCAAATTTTTCCACACTTCCTTCTGCATGTTCTGCTAATACAACTGCACAATCATTATAGGACTCTAACATTAATCCGTAGAGCAGATCTTTGACTTTATACTTTTCCCCTTCTCTCACCCCTAATCTTACTTTCGGCTGCATCGCTGCATTCTTTGAAACTTCTGCCATCTGATCAAGATCACAGTGCTTTAAAATATATAAACATGTTAAAATCTTTGTTGTACTGGCATTCGGCATTTTTGATCTTTGGATTTCTCATAGAGGATTTTCCCACTTTCAGCATCCATGATCACAGCTGCCTTTGCATTTAAGTTTATTTCTTCTGCTGACACTGCATATATCTGTATACTGCATATTATCACATATAAAAAAACAGAAACAATGGTTTTCATATCCTGTACCCTTCTTTTTTGCTTACTTTAAGGTTCAATTTAATACAAGTATATGGAATCCATTGTCTCTTTATTATAATTTTATGATAAATACCGGCATTGGCGGATTATTTTTCTTATTGGGGAAGTCCTGTCTTGCAATAAAATACTTACGGTCATCTAGCTGACTTAGGTATTCTAGCACCCCATCACGTTCTTCAAAACCACTGTCACCGCCACTGTAAATACAGATGCTCATAATCCCACCTGTCTTTAGCATCCCAAGTCCTGCTTCAACTGCCTGAATCGTCGTGTTGGTCTTTGTTGCAAGATGATGGTCCCCACCTGGAAGATACCCGAGATTAAACATAATACAAGATACTGCCATTTCTTTGACATATTCTTTCATATGCTCATGGCCATCTAAAATCAGTTCTGCATTCATTTTATGTTTATCCAGTTTTTCTCTGGTCTGTCTTAATGCATCTGCCTGCACATCAAAGGCGTAGACTTTTCCGCTTTCTCCTGTTTTACTGCACAAATAATAGGTGTCTCCACCTTTTCCCATCGTTGCATCAATACAGCAGTCTCCTTCTTTGATATATTCATCTAGCACTCGATGAATCCAGTCTGTCATAGTAATTCTCATTTCTTTGGTTCCTTTTTAATAATATGTTACAACCGGGTCTCCCTGACTTACAAGTTTGTATAATGTAGCCGCAGCATATGTTGGAAGATTGACACATCCATGAGATCCATTGGATATATATTCGCTTCCTCCAAAAGAACCTCTCCATGGTGCAGAATGAAAACCTACATTTCCAATGAATGGCATCCAGTATTTAACATCAGAACTGTATCCCTGTCCACTTAATGTTGCACTTGGCTGTTTATAAAGGATATATGCAACACACTCCGGTGTCTTACGGTCTGCTGTCATCTTACCTGTAACACAGGATGTTGTGAATTTAAGTTTTCCTTTTTTGAAATAGTAAACCGTCTGTGCTCCCATATCTACTTCTACATAAGTATCTCCGATATCACCATTGACACCATCGTAAACTTTTCCTTTTTCTCTCCAGTATGGCTCTCGTGTCTCTGTTGTTCCATTTGCTAACATCTTCTTCACAGAAGCCATTTCTTTATCCTTGCTGATACGCCATCCATAAGGTCCACCGTAAATCTTCTTTGTACGTCCATCATGTGTCTTAAACTTGTGCCATCCATACTGTGTATTATATTTGTACATGAATTTCAATACCCAGTTTTCCATGGCATTTTTATCTACTGTATATCCTGAATAGTCTTTCTTAATCTTCAACCAGCTGCTATATGTATTCTTATCAAGAACTACCACTTGTTTTCCAAATTTATATGTAATACTTCCTTTTAATTTTTTGTTCATATCTTTTGTCAGATTGATCAATTTATCATTGTCAGAAGTATACTCTGGATTATCATAGCAGTTTTCTTTATCCAGTGAGATAGTAGAAAGACCATCTTTCACTGCTTCTCCAATCTTCTTAGCTGCTACATCTTTTTTAAGTTCTGTTCCTTCTTCTTCTTTCTGAATCTCGAATTTGCCATCTTTGTATACTGGTTTTGCATTTGCGATCTTGATCATCTTCTTGTTGTTAAATGCATCCAGTTTCTTATAGGCTTTTGTGAAAGACTTTGTATCATATGAATACATTGTCACATTATCATAATGTTCTGAACCAAATAAGCCCTTGATCCATCCAAAAGATCCCTGATCTTCCTTAATCTGTTTAATCTCATCAGCACCTTCAAACTTTGTTCTGAGCTGATCACTTGTTAATGTCTCTGTCTTGTCTTTTCTTTCCTTGATCGTTAATGAATAGTCATTTGCTTTCTTATCAAACATCTCAATCACTTGATCCGCTGTCTTGCCAGCAACATTCATTCCATTGATCTTAGTTCCCCAGAAGAATTTATTACTGAAACTAAAACCAATCACTAAATAAATTACCAATACCGCAACAACTGCGATTCCAAGGTAATGTTTCCACGTCAGTTTTTTATTTTCCATTTGTTTTATCCCTCCTAAATACAATTTCATATTATAGTACAATCTTTGTAAAATAACTACACTTTTTTTTGTACTTTTTATAAAATCAATTTTTTCATCAAATATTTAAACTGCTTTGATAATTTTTTTAACGTTTTCTCTTGTACTTACTGATACAAAATGTTAGAATATAACTAGTGTGTTAACAATGAAACTATCGTTTCATGGAATTTATTTTTAGGAGGACTTATTATGTCATTCACGCAAGAATATCAAAAAAAATTAACAACTGCTGATGAAGCTGTCAAAGTCGTAAAATCCGGAGATCGTCTGGAATATGGATGGTGTGTTACTACTCCAGTTGCTTTAGACGAAGCTTTAGCAAAACGTATGCCTGATCTTGAAAATATTCAGATTCATGGTGGTATCGTTATGCGTCCATTAGCAATCACTCAGATTGAAAACCCAGCAGATCATTTTACATGGAATTCATGGCATATGGGTGGTTTAGAAAGAAAATGGATCAACGAAGGATTCTCTTTCTACGCTCCGATCCGTTATTCTGAATTACCAAGCTATTACCGTGATTGTCTTCCAGGAACAGACGTTGTTATGATGCAGGTTGCACCTATGGATGCTCATGGATATTTTAACTTTGGTCCAAGTGCTTCTCATACAGCAGCTATGCTTGAAAAAGCAAAATGCGTTATCGTCGAAGTTAATGAAAATATGCCTCGTTGCCTTGGTGGTTTCGAAGAAGGTATCCATATTTCCAAAGTTGACATGATCGTTGAAGGAAACAATCCTGCTATTGACGAATTAGGTGGTGGCGGAGCTGCTACAGAAGTGGATCAGGCAGTTGCAAGACTGATCGTTGATCAGATTCCTGACGGAGCCTGCTTACAGCTTGGAATCGGTGGTATGCCTAATGCTGTAGGATCTTTGATTGCAGAATCCGATTTAAAAGACCTTGGTGTTCATACAGAAATGTATGTTGATGCTTTCGTTGATATTGCAAAAGCCGGTAAGATCACAGGTGCTCACAAGAACATCGACCGTTACCGTCAGACTTATGCTTTCGCAGCAGGTACAAAAAAATTATATGATTATTTAAATGATAACCCAGAGTGCATGAGCGCTCCTGTTGATTATACAAACAGCATCGCTACGATTTCATCTATCGATAACTTTATCTCTATCAACAATGCGGTAGATGTTGACTTATATGGACAGATCAGTGCTGAGTCTTCAGGAATCCGTCAGATCAGTGGTGCCGGTGGACAGCTTGATTTCGTTATGGGTGCTTACTTATCTAAGGGTGGAAAGAGTTTTGTATGCTTATCTTCTACTTTCACAAATAAGAAAGGGGAAACATTCTCAAGAATCCTTCCTACATTACATAATGGATCTGTCGTTACAGATACTCGTTCAAATGCTCATTACATCGTTACAGAATATGGTATGGCAAACTTAAAAGGTAAGTCTACATGGGAACGTGCAGAAGCCTGATCAATATCGCTCATCCAGATTTCAGAGATCAGCTGATCAAAGATGCAGAAACTGCTCATATCTGGAGAAGATCCAACAAATAAGCTAACAATCAATTATTTTAATAATTGTTTTTTAAATTTTCCAAACCAAATAAAAATCCCGGATCTTTTACGGATCCGGATTTTATTTGGTTATTTAATTTTTACATTTTCTATATTCTTAATGATGATCGTACTGCCTCCGCCTGGCTCTTCAATGATCTCAACATTATCTTTGGTATTATATTCTTCCATCGGAATCTTGATCTCAATTCCTGTATCCGTCTCTAACATCTGATATTCCAGTTTCTTTACTGTATTTTCTTTTGCTACTGTAAATGTATCATATTGCATATCATATCGTTCAATCTTCTCATCAAATTCCTGCTTCTTACCTTGATGATTTCCAAATAGTTTATCCCCGATCTCATTCACCTTAAACGCCTGATTTTCCGTAAATTCTTCTCTTAATCGGCTTTTCATGTCCAAACGTTTCGCAATCCCATCTTCTGGATAATGGTTGTTTATATCGTTAATAACTTTATTTAGAATCTGAAATTTCTTCTTTGGTGCCAGATCTGCATAGCATTGTAAGAATCTCTCAGAAAGATAGTTGATCTTATCCCCGTTCAACATCTCATACTTTTTCTCTACAAGACGTACTTTGTATTCTGTCAGATCGATGATCACTGCTTCTGTAAGCTTTGCCGAATCCGTTGGCATAACTCTTTGTTTCACGATATCATTTGCTTCTGCATCTTCCTCTTCTCGATGTACATAAGTCACTTTGTAATTCATCTTAAGCAGTGCGATATGAATTACACTTTGTACCTGAAAAGTCACACAAAGAAGATCCGCTGCAGGAATCGTTACACTATCACACATGATATCAAACAGATTTTCTCCTAAAACTCTTGTCGCCTCTATAAAGCTCTCATCATCTGATTCTTCCATGCTCTCTAACAAACTTAATACTGGCGAAACACTTCCATTGAACTGACATCTTTTTGCATCATCACTTTCCATAATTTTAAAAATATGTCCTCTGACAAATTCCATTAAATCTGGTCCCATCTCCAAAAGCTGACTGGATAAGCCAAGATATCCTGTGTGGCTGTCCAAAATATGTAAAATTCCTTTTCTGATAATAATATCATCTTTCTGTATATGTTCCATGATTGATTGTCTCCTTTTTGTTTTATCCATTGTGTATCATTTTATCATATCGATCATTTTTACGCAAAAAGAAAGAATCCTGCTATACAGAATTCTTCTACGAAAATAAAAAGTCATGGTTCCCTACACCATGACTTCTTCTAATATGAAAAATCCCCATGTATTCCCACCAATGAAGAATCGGCAACCCCTTGCCGGTGATCTTACTGTGAACCCCTTCACAAATAAAATCTGTGGAAAACATAAAATTTCATATTCTAATAGGACCAACTTCTGATATTCTCCTTGGTATGGCAGATTCTATTATCTGGCTCCCTACTTCCTGACAACAAAAAACCGTTCATAGAATTATCTCTTCTATAACGGCTGCCTCTATCTAGATTAAATACCCATATCACATTCCCTTAATGCTAAATGTGGCAACCGGCTGTCATAGTCCAATAAGACCTTAGACCCTTCTGGCTTTGCGTCCCTGTCTTTCAACAGGTTTGCCCTATGAATAAATATGAACTTTTAACTATGTATATAGAATATCACACTTTCCATAATGTGTCAATTATTTTTAACAATACATAAAGTCCGCGGAAGTATTGATCCGCGGACTCTTTAAAAATTAAATTCTCAAAAAATGATTATTTAACAACTGCTCTTAATTTTTCTGTTAAAGCTGGAACGATCTTGTTTAAGTCTCCAACAATTCCGTAATCAGCTACATCAAAGATAGGAGCTGTTTCATCTTTGTTGATTGCAACGATGATATCAGATTCTTCCATACCTGCAACGTGCTGGATTGCTCCAGAAATACCAATTGCGAAGTATACGTTAGGACGTACAGTTTTTCCTGTCTGTCCAACCTGGATATCTCTTGGCTGCCATCCGTTATCAACAACGGCACGAGAACAGCTTACTTCTCCTCCGAGAACTTCAGCTAATTCTTTTAACATTCCAAATCCTTCTTCTCCAACTCCACGTCCACCAGATACTAAGATCTTAGCATCCATGATATCTACTGTATCTGTAACAGATTTAACAATATCCATGATTTCAACGTATTTGTTGTCTGGAGTAAATCCAGGATTGTATTCGATAACTTCAGCTTTTGCTCCTTCAATAGGATCGATCTTCTGCATAACACCAGGACGAACTGTTGCCATCTGAGGTCTGTTGTCTGGGCAAGCGATTGTTGCGATCGTATTTCCACCGAATGCTGGACGAGTCATTAATAACTGATTATGTTTCTGTTCTTTTCCTGGGATTGCTCTTAATGGGAAATCACCGATTTCAAGAACTGTACAGTCAGCTGTTAAACCTGTCTGAACACGTGCAGATACACGAGGTCCAAGGTCACGACCGATTGCTGTCGCACCAACTAACATGATCTCTGGTTTGTATTCATTGATCACAGATGCTAATGCATGTGTATATGGTTCTGTTCTGTATTCTTTTAATTCTGGATCGTCAACTACGATAACTTTATCAGCACCGTATTTTGCAAGATCATCTACTAATCCTTTAACGTCAGAACCTACAAGAACAGCAGTTACGTCTGTATCTAAGTCTTTTGCTAAGTCTTTTGCTTTTCCAAGTAATTCGAATGCGATTCCGCTTAATTCGTTATCTACCTGCTGTGCAAAGACGTATACGCCTCTATATTCTTCTAAACCCATTTTATTCACCACTTTTCCTTTTCACTAAATTACATGTTTTTCAGCTAATTTATCCATGATATAATCTACTGCTTCTTCTGGATCAAGTGTAACTTTTTCTCCAGCACCTTTTCTTACTTTGTCAGATGCTTTTGCGATCTTAGTTGGAGATCCAGCAAGACCAAGGTTAGAATCCTCTACATCTTTAAGGTCTTTTCTTCCCCAAACAGTTACTTCTGCATCATATGCATCAAAAATTCCACCTGGAGTCATATATCTTGGCTCGTTTAATTCAGCTAATGCTGTAACTAAGCAAGGCATTTTAGCTTTTAAGATGTGGTATCTATCTTCATACTGACGCTGTACAACTACGCTGTCACCGTCAATTTTAATGTCTTCTGCATAAGAGATAACTGGAATATCAAGATGTTCAGAAATCTGTGGTCCAACCTGAGCTGTATCACCATCGATAGCCTGACGTCCTGTGATGATCAGATCATAGTCAAGATTTCTTAATGCTCCAGCTAATGTAGTAGAAGTTGCCCATGTGTCAGCTCCTCCTAATACTCTGTCAGTTACAAGGATACCTTTATCAGCACCCATTGCCATAGCTTCACGAAGAACTTCGTCAGCTTTTGGAAGTCCCATTGTAAGAACTGTAACTTCAGCTCCATATTCATCTTTAATTCTAAGTGCTGCTTCTAATCCAGCTTTGTCATCTGGGTTCATGATAGTAAGCATAGCACCTCTGTCTAATGTACCATCTGGGTTGAATTTAACTCCACCTTTTGTATCTGGTACCTGTTTTACACAAACAACTATCTTCACGGTAAGTACCTCCCTATTTCAATAAGTTTCCAGAAATAACCATACGCTGAACTTCAGATGTTCCTTCGTAGATTTCTGTGATCTTAGCATCGCGCATCATACGTTCTACATCGTATTCTCTGATGTATCCGTAACCACCATGTAACTGAACAGCTTTTGTTGTTACTTCCATAGCAACTTCTGCTGCATATAATTTAGCCATAGCAGCTTCAACACTGTATACTTTCTGAGTAGCTTTAGCCATAGCAGCTTTGTATACTAACTGTTTTGCAGCTTCTACTTTTGTTGCCATATCAGCTAACTGGAACTGTGTATTCTGGAACTGTCCGATAGAACGTCCGAACTGTTTTCTTTCTTTTACATATTCGATTGTTCTTTCTAAAGCACCTTCTGCAAGTCCAAGAGCCTGAGAAGCGATACCAATACGTCCTCCATCAAGAGTATGCATTGCGATACCGAAACCTTTACCCTGTTTTCCTAACAGATTTTCTTTTGGAATACGGCAGTCTTCAAAAATTAATTCATATGTAGCTGATCCGCGGATACCCATTTTCTTTTCTTTTGTTCCGAATGTGAAACCTGGAGTTCCTTTTTCTACGATGAATGCAGAAATTTCTTTCATCTTTCTTCCGCGTTTTTCAACAACACCTGTTACTGCGATTACGATATAAACGTCTGCGTAACTACCATTTGTAATGAAGCACTTAGATCCGTTTAATACCCATTCGTCTCCGTCTAATACGGCTTTTGTCTGCTGTCCCTGTGCATCTGTACCAGCACCTGGTTCTGTCAGACCAAAAGCTCCTAATTTCTTACCAGATGCTAAATCTGGGATATATTTTTTCTTCTGTTCTTCTGTACCAAAAGTCTGGATTGGATCGATACAAAGAGATGTATGTGCAGAAACGATAACACCTGTTGTACCACAAACTTTTGATAATTCTTCAACACACATAACGTATGTTAATGGATCGCATCCCTGTCCACCATATTCTTTAGGAACTGGAATACCTAAGAATCCTGCTTTAGCCATTTTTGCTACAGTTTCAACTGGAAACTGTTCATTTTCATCCACGTCCTGTGCAAGAGGCTTTACTTCTTTTTCAGCAAACTCTTTGAAAAGAGTTCTTGCCATTTCATGTTTCTTACTTAATGTGAAATCCATTCTTTATTCCTCCATCATGATTTCTATAAAGTTAACTTTTGCATCCGGAGTTCACCATCTCCGGATGCAAAAGAAAAGCTCTTTTTCTTACTTGCTGTAATCGTAGAATCCTTTACCAGTCTTACATCCTAATAATCCTCCACGAACCATCTTTCTTAATAATGGATGTGGACGATATTTTGTATCACCAAATTCATTGTAAAGTACTTCCATGATTGCAAGGCAAACGTCTAATCCAATTAAATCACCTAAAGCTAAAGGTCCCATTGGATGGTTTGCTCCTAATTTCATAGCTGTATCAATACCTTCTACAGAAGCTACTCCATCAGCATAAATTCCAATTGCTTCGTTGATCATAGGGATTAAGATTCTGTTAACTACGAATCCAGCACCTTCTTCAACCTGTACAGGTGTTTTACCGATTTCTTCAGCGATTGCTTTGATCTTATCAACAACTTCTTTTGGTGTGTTGATACCAGCGATAACTTCAACCAGTTTCATAACAGGAGCTGGGTTAAAGAAATGCATACCGATCATTGGACGATCAAGTCCTGCACCAATTTCTGTGATTGATAAAGAAGATGTATTTGTAGCAAAGATAGCATCTTCTTTACAGATATCCTGTAATTCTTTGAATGTCTGTTTTTTGATTTCCATGTTTTCAATAGCTGCTTCTACGATTAAATCGCAGTCTGTACAGATATCTTTTACACCTGTTGTGATCTTTGCTAAGATAGCATCTGCAGCTGCCTGTTCCATTTTTCCTCTTGCAACACGTTTTTCTAAACCTTTTGCGATTTTAGCTTTTCCGTTTGCTGCAAATTCTTCATTAATATCACATAAGCATACTTCATATCCTTCTGTCTGTGCAAATGCCTGTGCGATTCCGCTACCCATTGTTCCAGCGCCGATTACTCCAACTTTCATTATAATTCCTCCTGTAAAATTATTTTACTATATAATTTTTCCGGTCTGCGGCTGATACCGCAGACTGGAAATATATTAAGCTTCATTATTATTTGTTCTGGAAAGGAACAACTTTTAATTTCTTAGATTTATCTTTCTCTAAAAAGTTACCCATTCCTGCTTTCTGGTCTTCTGTTTCAAAACAGCTTCCAAAAGCTTTTTCTTCAACAACGATTGCCTGATCCATATCTACCTGAAGACCTTCGTTGATTGCTTTCTTACATGCACGTACTGCGATTGGTGCATTAGATGCGATCTTGTTAGCTAATTTCTTAGCTGCTGCTAATAATTCCTCCTGTGGATATACTGCATTCACAAGTCCGATTCTGTAAGCTTCTTCAGCTTTGATGTTAAATGCTGTATAGATCATTTCTTTGGCTTTTCCAACTCCGACGATACGAGCAAGTCTCTGTGTACCACCGAATCCTGGTGTGATTCCAAGACCAACTTCAGGCTGTCCAAAGATTGCGTTTTCAGAACAGATTCTGATATCACAACTCATGGAAATCTCACATCCACCACCTAAAGCGAATCCATTGACTGCTGCGATAACTGGAATAGGGAATGTTTCGATCTTGCGGAATACATCGTTTCCTGTCTTACCGAAAGCTTCTCCTTCTGCTTTTGTTAATGTACTCATCTCTCCGATGTCAGCACCGGCAACGAAAGATTTATCTCCAGCACCTGTTAATACAACGGCTCTTGTTGCATCTAAGTCGATCGCATCAAAAGTTGCTTCGATCTCTTTTAACACTTCACTGTTTAATGCGTTTAATGCTTTTGGACGATTGATTGTTACAACACCTACAAAACCGTCCTGTTCATATGTAACGAATTCCATTCTAAGAATTCTCCTTTCCTAATTATCTATAATTAATTAGTCTCTTTCAACGATAGTTGTGCAACCCATTCCACCACCGATGCAAAGTGTTGCAAGACCTTTCTTAGCGTCTCTCTTCTGCATTTCATGAAGCAGTGTAACGAAGATACGGCATCCTGAAGCTCCTACTGGATGTCCAAGAGCGATTGCTCCACCGTTTACGTTTACTTTGCTCATATCGAATTTCAGATCTCTTGCTACTGCTACAGACTGTGCTGCGAAAGCTTCGTTTGCTTCGATCAGGTCCATATCGTCAATTGTTAAGTCTGCTTTTGCTAAAGCTTTCTTTGTAGAAGCTACTGGTCCAACACCCATGATAGATGGATCTACACCACCAAGAGCTCCTGTTACATATGTAGCCATTGGTGTAACACCTAATTCTTTGGCTTTTTCTTCGCTCATTACTACGACTGCTGCTGCACCATCGTTGATTCCTGATGCGTTACCAGCTGTAACAACTCCACCTTCTTTTCCAGAGCAGCATCTTAATCCTGCTAAAGATTCAGCTGTTGTTCCAGCTCTTGGTCCTTCGTCTGTATCTACGATAACTGTTTTCTTTCTCTGTTTTACTTCTACAGGAACGATCTCATCTTTGAATCTTCCTGATTCCTGAGCTGCTACTGCTTTCTGCTGAGAAGCTGCTGCAAACTCATCTAATTCTTCACGAGTTAATCCCCACTGTTCTGCTACGTTTTCAGCTGTGATCATCATGTGATAGTGATTGAATGCATCTGTTAATGCATCGTTAACCATTGTATCTACCAGTGTTCCGTTATTCATACGATATCCGAAACGTGCTTTTGGTAATGCAAATGGAGCCATTGACATGCTTTCCATACCACCGGCAACAACGATATCAGCATCTCCTGCCTGAATCATCTGTGCTGCCATGTTTACACAGTTTAATCCTGATCCACATACTACGTTAACTGTAACTGCTGGTGTTTCAATTGGAAGTCCTGCGTTTAAGGAAGCCTGACGAGCAACGTTCTGTCCTAATCCTGCCTGGATAACGCATCCCATGTATACATGGTCTACCTGATCAGCTGGAACTCCTGCTCTCTTTAATGCTTCTTTGATTACGATTGATCCCATGTCTACTGCTGGTACTGTGCTGAGTACTCCACCCATTTTACCAATCGCTGTACGGCATGCTCCTGCGATAACTACTTTCTTTGCCATATCAATTTTCCTCCATATTCTTGATTATTATACTTTGGCGATCTTCTCTCTCGCCGATATGTTAATACTATCACAATCTTTTCTCATTTTCAATTGCTATTTTTTTAAAAAGATTTTCAATAAATTGTGCAAAGTGCCAAAAGCCGCATAAATACGTGTTTTTTCGAATGTATACAATGTCCTTGTCGATTGTATTTTTTTTAACACAATCCGACATAACTTATAACACTTTCTCACCGAATTGATAACTTTCTTGTATTTTCTATGAAATAATCCTGATTTTTTCGTGAAAAAAATAACAATTTTTACAATATAAATATATTTACACTCTTTATAAATTGATTTTTCGTTAAATTTACTTCACTTTCAACATGTCTAACTTAACACATCCCTGTATTTTTTCATTGAAAGAAAAAACTTTTTATTCCTATGAAAAATCCCCATATTTTTTAAAAACTTATTTCTGTACACGCAAAAAAGAGAGCTTGGTGTGTGCGTTAAAACACCAAACTCTCTTTTCTCTTCTATATTATTGTCTTCTGATCATTAACGATCCTGCATACTGATACAATCGATCGCTACCGGACCACCTCTGACTACTTCAATATTTGTATAACGTTCTTTAAACACCTTTAAAATAGAATCATTCTTTGTCTCTGTACGAATTGCTTCTATTAATACGCTGTCTTTTCCCATATCCTTGATCAGGAAACGGAACACTTCTGCCATCTGGAAGATCTCTGCCATCTGCTTCTCTGTAAGACTTTTCACTTTGATAAACATGATTTCCTTTGTTCGGATCGATGTATCTGTATAGTCAATAACTTTAATAACTTCCACGCTTCGATTTAACTGTTTCTTGACCTGTTCAAATGTCTTTTCATCTGCATCAATGCAGATCGTCATACGAGACATTGTTGGATCTTCTGTTTCTCCAACTGTAAGACTGTGTATATTGTAGGCTTTTCCAGAGAATAGTCCGGAAATTCTTGCAAGAACACCAGCACGGTTTTCTACGAACAAGGAAAGCCATCTTCTTTCCATCTGATTATCCATTTTCATTCCTCCTATTCTTCTCCACGTTCCATGATCAGATCTGTGATAGATCCATTTGGTTTCACCATTGGCATAACAAGTTCTTCATTCTCAATGATAAATTCAATGATCGTTGGCCCATCTGTTTCGCCTTTGCTTTCTCAAATGCTGGGATAATTTCTTCTTTCTTAAAAGACTCTGCTCCCTGTGATCCATAATCCTTTCAAGAACTTTTACAAATCCATTA
>ENA-OQBT01000541-OQBT01000541.1-human-gut-metagenome-genome-assembly--contig:-NODE-541-length-22271-cov-2.051707_pt1 | contig 22271 bp, 29 predicted proteins | sample MGYA00242749_ERZ504557 | MGnify/ENA primary metagenome ERZ504557 (study PRJEB26092, sample SAMD00036243) | human gut metagenome | host: Homo sapiens | study: EMG produced TPA metagenomics assembly of... | reverse complement strand
GGAAAAAAGGAAAAAAGAAGAAAAGGAGAATGGAAAAGACGGGAAAGGAGAGGCGACGAAACCGGAAACGGTTTCGCTGAAGAGAATTCTGGTGAAAAAAAGACCCCGGGGCGGTTGATCCGCACCCGGGGCTTTTTCTGCCCGAACATCTGGGAGGACTGAAAAAAGGTCAGCAGCCGCATCCACAGTTATTGCTGTTGCCGCATCCACAGCCATTGTTGTTCCATCCGCCGCAGCAGAACAGAAGAATCAGAACGAGCCAGCAGTCGGAATTGCAGCCATTGTTGTTGTTTCCGCATCCACCTCCGCCGCAGCAGGAGAGGAGAAGCAGAATCCAGATAATACTGCAGCCATTGTTTCCGAACAGGTTGTTGTTGGAAACACCGCATCCATTATCGCAGCCACAGCCGTTGTCACATCCGCATCCACAGTTTGTAGCAGCTAAATCACTCATGTTTGTTCCTCCAAAGGAATCATTTTGCTTACAATTCATGATATGAAAAACTGCCGGGCGGGGTTACTCTTAAAGAGAAAAATTCAAAGACCCTACAGACTGCGTCCCTGAAAATCAAAAAGCTCTTTCACCGGAATGTCAAGTGCCTCAGCGATATCGAACAGAAGATTCAACGAAATAGAGGTTTTTGTATTTGGCGCTTCGATGTTGCTCATATGGGTACGACTGATATGTACCGCCTCGGCAAGTTCGGCCTGCGTCATTCCTTTTGCTCTTCGGTAGTAGGCAATCGTAAGTCCAAGAAGGCGAAGATCGTTCAAGCGTTCGTAATTCATAGTCAGGAATCCCCCTTTTAGTTTTATAAATATAATGATAATACGTAATGATACAACGGAAAACAATCAAAAACAAGGCACTTGCACATTAAAAGTTTGCATCAACAAACGGATATACCATAGAAGCAAACCTGTGAGCGGGAAAATCAGTTTGTCATAAGGCTTGTGAAGCTTTGATATAACTGTAATCGGCATATCCCCATTCTCTGCTCGGATACGTAATAGTATCAGTTCGGTCTGCACCGCGGATCAGGTAGTTTTTTACCTCCTGTGCCGTGAAATAGCGGGCGGGAGTGCGCTGGATGCCCCATTGCAGAAAAAGAGCAGCGGCGCCGGATGTAATGGCGGCGGACGCACTCGAACCGCTGAAGCTTACATAGGAGCCGGCCGGTCCCGGTCCGGTAACGGAGACGCCGGGAGCGGCAAAGTCGGGCTTGATTTCACCAAGCCGGGTAAAGCCGCGGCCGGATTCCGGGGAAAAACTGTTGTTTGCTGCCTGATACGTGGAGGGAGAAAGAACAGGAACCGTGGCAGAAGGTGTCGTCAGTGTCGTGTACGGATCCGGTTCCAGAAATGTCACATCGGAGGTGGAAAATCCGGTGATCGGGAGCCAGATGTGGAAATCCGGCGGCGATGGAAAAGCGCGGTAAACCTGAAGCGTCCAGATACCGGGGGTCGGATCCAGCATGCGGATCAGAATGAGCTGGCTGCCGGTCGTGGCCTGGACCACTTCGTAGTTGACGTAGATCACGGTGCGCTCCAGAACGAAGGTGATCCGCTGTTCCTGATTCAAAGAGACGGGAATCCGCGGAATCGTCTCGCCGCCGGGAGAGCGGAAACCGACAGAAAAAAGCTGTGGAGCCTGTCCCCAGAGTTCCAGGGTGAAACCGCGGTTTCCTTCAGAAACGAGAAACTCTACATTTTTCGGGGTGTAAGTTTCGGATACAGAGCCATAATAATGGTGTGCTGCATTTCCTTCGTTGCCGGTCGCGCAGACGGGGATCACACCAGGCGTGTTGCCGTAGCGCGCCAAGGTCAGAGAAACGGGGAGCGTGCCGGAGTGGCTGCCCTGATTCGTCCCGAGTGCCAGACAGAGGACGAGCGGTTTTCCTTCCGCAGCTGCGGTTTCATTCAGAAAGTGCATGGCGGAGAGCAGGTCATCTTCCTCGAAGACGGGAGCATTGGAGGACACAAGATAAAAATCTTTCAGATTCTGTTTGGCGGGTTTTAATTTAACAACGGCAAAATCTGCCTCCGGTGCGGCGCCGAGAAATCCGGCGGAGGCATCCGGAGTACCGCCGGCCACGCCTGCGACATACGTGCCGTGCCCGTCGGGATCGGTGACGGGAACAAGGGAGAGTGGATTGCCGCTTTCAAGTGCCGCGTCGAGATTGGACTTGGTATAGAGACTGCCGTAAGGAAACTGCGCCGGCGGCGTTCCCGTCCGGTCCGTCTGATCCCAGACGGCGAGAATCCGGCTCTGTCCGTTGGCATGCAGAAATGCGGGGTGGCGGTAATCAATGCCGGTGTCCAGAAAACCGAAGATTACATTTTTGCCTGTATATCCGCCACCGTAGAGATTCTGCGTCTGGACAATCCCGGAGACTTCCAGTGAGAGCGTGGAGAGCGGCGTAAAAAGTTTTGGAAGCCCGGTAAAGGGAACTGCGCCGAAGAGATTTTCCGGCAGCAGACTCCGCTCGAGAAAGAGAACGGAATACTGTGGGTTCAGCGTAAGAAGAGCACTTGACTCCGGAAACAGCATCTGGTACCGCTCGGACTGTGCCACGTAATTCTGGATCAGAATGTTGATGTAATCGTTGGAATAAATGATGTCTGTAAGATCCATAAAGAGATCCTTTGTTTTTGATGCTATTGTATGCAAACATTACGTCAAAAGTATGCATGAAACAAAAAAGCCCCCCTTACCTGACGCAGTGTCTGCGCGGTAAAGGGGACGAAATAGAATCAGCTTTCGAGAAGAGCGCTGATATCCTGTTTCGGTACTTCCATTGGGTAATGGCTGTCGAAGCATGCACGGCAGATCGGCAGATCGCCGACCATGTTCTGGAGTTCATCGATCGGCATGTAGCCAAGAGAGTCGCTCCGATCTGCTGACGGATCTCCTCCGTGGAGTGAGAGCTTGCGATCAGCTGTTTGTTCGAAGGAACATCGGTGCCGAAATAGCACGGATACAGGAACGGCGGAGAGCTGATACGGACATGGACTTCGGTCGCGCCGGCTTTGCGAAGCATCGTGATCAGGTTGGAAATCGTTGTTCCACGGACAATGGAGTCGTCGACGAGCACGATCCGTTTTCCTTTTACAACAGATTCGAGAACGCTCAGCTTGATTTTGACGCTGGATTCCCGTTCCTTCTGGGTCGGCTTGATGAAGGTACGGCCGACATAGCTGTTTTTGTGGAACGCAAGACCGAACGGGATGCCGGATTCTTCGGAATAGCCCTTTGCGGAGGCAAGTCCGGAGTCCGGGACACCACAGACGAGGTCTGCATCAACCGGGTAGGTCTTTGCGAGAGTTGCACCGCCGCGGATTCTGGCTTCGTAGACACTGATATTGTCTATTTTGCTGTCGAGGCGGGCAAAATAAATATATTCAAAAATACAATGCGCTTTTTTTACGTCAACCGGCATAAATTCGGATTTCAGATTTCCGGTTTTGTCAAACGTTACAATTTCTCCCGGAGCGACATCGCGGACGAATTCGGCGCCGATCGAAGTGAGGGCGCAGCTTTCCGAGGCGAGAACCCAGCGTTGTCCCGCTTTCCGATGCAGAGCGGTTTTAAGCCATATGGGTCGCGCACGCCGATGAGTTTTCTCGGGCTCATGATGACAAGGGCATAGGCGCCGCGGATTTCTTTTACCGTGCGCAGAATCGCTTCTTCTACCGTTTTGGAATGAACGCGTTCCCGCGCAATGCCGTAGGCGATGATTTCAGAGTCAATCGAAGTGTGAAAAATTGCGCCGGTGTTTTCCATCTGCTCGCGCAGTTCCATGGCGTTGACCAGATTTCCGTTGTGCGCAAGGGCGAGGGAGCCTTTTAGATAATTCAGAACGAGCGGCTGTGCATTCTCTACGGTAGTGGAACCGGTGGTAGAGTACCGGACATGGCCGATGCCGATATTGCCGGACAGCTCTTCTAATTCGGATTCTTTGAAAACTTCGTTGACAAGGCCAAGGCCTTTGTAGGATTTCACATGGCCCTTTGGACCGCTGGTGTCAGAGACGGCAATTCCGCAGGACTCCTGTCCTCTGTGCTGCAGGCGGAAAGGCCATAGTAGATCGAAGGACTGACGTCGGCACCATCCAGATCGTAAATGCCGAAAACACCACATTCCTCCCGGAGACCGGTATCATAACAATTGTTTGACGATGGCTGCATAGGTATTCTCCTTTTTTCAGTTGTAGACCTGCATGTTTTAAAAACATTGATTATCATACTCATTTTTGCGGATGATGTCAAGAAAATCGTGATATGTATAAAATATGGTGCAGAAATTTAGGATTTCGTGGAAAATGTCGAAAATAATAAAAAATAGTAAAAAAAAGTTGCAGGAAATTCGAGATGTGTTATAATCGTTTTTGATTTTGAATGAAAGCCCCGGATAGCAGCTATGGATGAGCCATGCTTGCATGAGCGAATTCATAGATATTGGCCGGGCAAGACGACATGAGTAAGTAGGCGATAGCCCGGATTACGAATGTTGTCAGCAGTTACGGGAGCGACGCAGGCGCGGAGTAACTGGCTTTCATCATAGAGATGTCGCCGGCAGGCGACATTTCCTTTTAGAGAAACTTGTGACGGAAAAGAAAATATCAGAAGAGAAAACAGGAGGAAATCAATATGGCAGTAAAATATGTCTTTGTGACAGGCGGAGTAGTCTCCGGCCTTGGAAAGGGAATCACGGCGGCGTCCCTTGGACGGCTTTTAAAAGCCAGAGGCTATCAGGTGACGATGCAGAAGTTTGACCCGTACATCAACGTTGACCCGGGCACCATGAACCCGATTCAGCACGGCGAGGTTTTCGTTACTGACGACGGCACAGAAACGGACCTGGATCTTGGCCACTACGAGCGTTTTATTGATGAGAGCCTGGATAAAAATTCCAATGTGACGACTGGAAAGGTATACTGGTCCGTGCTGCAGAAAGAGCGCCACGGTGATTTCGGCGGAGGCACGGTGCAGGTGATCCCACATATCACAAACGAAATCAAGAGCCGTTTCTACCGCGGAAAAGAAGTGGATGAGGACCGTATTGCCATCATTGAGGTCGGCGGAACCGTCGGCGATATCGAGAGCCAGCCGTTCCTTGAGGCAATCCGCCAGTTCCAGCACGATGTCGGACATGAGAACGCCATCCTGATCCACGTTACCCTGATTCCGTATTTGAAAGCTTCCGGTGAGATGAAGACGAAGCCGACGCAGGCGAGCGTAAAAGAGCTGCAGGGAATCGGTATTCAGCCGGATGTCATTGTATGTCGGTCCGAGCATCCGCTGACTACGGAGATCAAAGACAAAATTGCTCTTTTCTGCAACGTTCCGTCAAGCCATGTTCTGCAGAACCTGGACGTGGAGTATCTGTACGAAGCTCCGCTTGCCATGGAGAAAGAGAATCTGGCGCAGGTTGTCTGCGAGAGCCTGCATCTTCCATGCCCGGAGCCGGATCTGTCCGACTGGACCCATATGGTAGAGGCACTTCGCCATCCGAACAAAGAGGTGACGATCGCGCTCGTCGGAAAGTATACGCAGCTGCATGACGCATACCTGAGTGTTGTCGAGGCATTAAAACACGGCGGTATCGCAAGTCATGCAAACGTGCATCTGAAATGGGTGGATTCGGAACTGGTAACAAAAGAGAACGTGGCAGAGTATCTGTGTGATGTTGACGGTGTGCTGGTACCGGGCGGATTTGGAAACCGCGGTATCGAAGGCATGATTACAGCGATTCGATATGCAAGAGAGAACAAGATTCCGTTCCTCGGCCTCTGCCTTGGCATGCAGCTGACTATTGTCGAGTATGCGAGAAACGTGCTCGGCTACCACGACGCACACAGCATTGAGATGAATCCGAATACCATGCACCCGGTGATTGCACTGATGCCGGACCAGAACGGCATCGAGGACATCGGCGGTACCTTACGGCTCGGCGCTTATCCATGTGTACTGGCAGACGGATCGAAGGCACAGGAGCTGTACGGCAAGAAAGAGATCTCTGAGCGGCATCGTCACCGCTATGAGGTCAACAACGATTTCCGGAAAGCACTGACCGAAAACGGCATGGTTCTCTCCGGTGTATCACCAGATGGAAGAATTGTCGAGATGGTCGAGCTTTCGGATCATCCGTTCTACATTGCAACCCAGGCGCATCCGGAATTCAAATCCCGTCCGAACCGTCCGCATCCGCTGTTCCGCGGCCTGATTGCAGCAGCAGCCGAGTACCATGCAGCGAAATAATGGATCGAAAGTGTAGAAAATTAGGTAAAATGCAGCAATAACCTAAGAAAGTAAAGAAAAATTGTAAAAAATTATATAAAAATTAAATTTGCTCTTTACAGGATGAAAAAAATAGAGTATAGTAAGGGCAATCCAAAAAGAACGGCGGGGAATGAAATGTTCCCTCCATTCTTTTCCGGAAAACAAAAGAGAACCGAAAATAAGAAAAGGTAAAGGAAGGGAAGCCGTATGACACAGAGTAAAGAGCGTGTCATGGGAGAAGAAGGGCTGTACCGTTCTTCCTTTGAACACGACAACTGCGGTATCGGAGCCGTCGTGAACATCAAAGGTGAAAAATCCCATGCGACCGTAGAAAACGCATTAAAAATCGTAGAAAATCTTGAACATAGAGCCGGCAAAGACGCCGAGGGTAAAACAGGAGACGGAGTAGGAATCTTGTTGCAGATATCGCACAAATTCTTTTCCAAAGCCTGTTTGACCCTCGGTTTTTCATTAGGCGGAGAACGGGAATACGGCGTCGGCGTATTCTTCTTCCCACAAAATGAGCTGAAACGGAACCAGGCAAAAAAGATGTTTGAGATCATCGTGGAAAAAGAGGGACTGGAACTCCTTGGATGGAGAACCGTGCCGACCGTTCCGGAAGTTCTCGGCCATAAGGCAAGAGAGTGTATGCCTTACATCATGCAGGCATTCATCAAAAAACCGGAGGATGTGGAAAAGGGAATCGCTTTCGACCGTCGCCTGTACGTCGTACGCCGTGTTTTCGAACAGAGCAACGACAACACCTACGTGCCATCCCTTTCCAGCCGTACCATCGTATACAAAGGTATGTTCCTCGTAGGACAGCTCCGCACCTTCTTCCGCGATCTGCAGGATGTCGATTATGAATCTGCAATCGCCATGGTGCATTCCCGGTTCAGCACGAACACGAACCAAGCTGGGAGAGAGCCCATCCGAACCGTTTCATCGTACACAACGGCGAGATCAACACCATCCGCGGAAACGCCGACAAGATGCTGGCCCGTGAGGAGACGATGTCCTCCCCGATGCTGCAGGATGAACTGCACAAGGTTCTGCCGGTTGTCAACACCCAGGTTCTGACTCTGCAATGCTCGACAACACACTCGAGTTCCTGACCATGAGCGGTATGGATCTTCCGCTGGCTGTCATGATCACGATCCCGGAGCCATGGGCAAACAACGATACGATTTCCCAGGAGAAACGTGATTTCTATCAGTATTATGCAACGATGATGGAGCCGTGGGACGGACCGGCATCGATCCTGTTCTCCGACGGAGATGTGATGGGAGCAGTGCTCGACCGCAACGGTCTTCGTCCTTCCCGTTACTACATCACTAACGATGGATTTCTGATCCTCTCCTCTGAGGTCGGTGTTCTGGAAGTTCCGGAAGAAAAAATCGTCTTAAAAGAGCGTCTCCATCCGGGCAAGATGCTTCTCGTCAACACCGTACAGGGAAAAGTCTTAAACGATGAGGAAGTCAAAGAATATTACGCAAAGAAACAGCCGTACGGCGAATGGCTCGACAGTTATCTGGTACAGTTAAAGGATATCAAAATCCCGAATCTGCCGGTCGAAGAGTACACGAAAGAAGAGCGGATGCGCCTGCAGAAAGCGTTCGGCTACACCTACGAGGAGTACCGTTCCTCCATCGGAAAGATGGCATTAAACGGTGTCGAGGCAACCGCTTCGATGGGTATCGATACCCCGCTTGCCGTTCTCTCCCATGAGCATCAGCCGCTGTTCAACTATTTCAAACAGCTCTTCGCACAGGTAACGAACCCGCCGATCGACTGCATCCGTGAGGAGATCGTAACTTCCACAAGCGTTTACGTCGGACGTGACGGAAACCTGCTTGAGGAGGAGCCGAAGAACTGCCAGGTATTAAAGATCAACAATCCGATCCTGACCAATACCGATATGCTGAAGATCAAGAACATGAAAGTCGAAGGTTCAAGGCAGTGACCGTTCCGATCACCTACTACAAGAGCGCACCGCTTGACCGTGCGATGGACCGCCTTTTCGTCGAGGTTGACCGTGCACACCGGGCAGGAGCCAACATCCTGATTCTCTCTGACCGCGGTGTCGATGAGAACCATGTGGCGATTCCATCCCTCCTGGCTGTATCTGCGGTTCATCAGCATCTGGTAAAAACGAAAAAGAGAACTTCTCTTGCGATTATTCTGGAGTCCGGCGAGCCGCGCGAGGTGCACCATTTCGCAACACTGCTCGGCTACGGTGCCTGCGCAATCAACCCGTATCTGGCACTCGACACGATCCATGAGCTGATCGAAGAGGGCATGATCAAGAAAGATTACTACGCAGCCGTTGAAGATTACAACCACGCAGTCATCTCTGGTATCGTAAAAATCGCAGCGAAGATGGGTATCTCCACGATCCAGTCGTATCAGGGTTCCCAGATCTTCGAGGCCATCGGTATCTCAGCAGATGTCATCGACAAATACTTCACCGGTACGGTCAGCCGTGTCGGCGGTATTACCTTGGAAGACATTGCAAAAGATGTCGATGAGCGTCATTCCCAGGCATTCGATCCGCTGGAGCTGTCTACCGATCTGACACTGGACAGTATCGGCCGTCATAAATCGAGAAGCCAGGGCGAGGAGCACCGCTACAATCCGCGCACCATTCATACACTGCAGGAGTCCACAAGACGCGGCGACTACAAGATGTTCAAAGAGTACACAGCAATGGTCGACAGCGAGGAGAGCGGCTATCTGCGGAGCCTGATGGACTTCGATTATCCGGAGCAGGGCGTTCCGCTCGAAGAAGTTGAGAGCGTAGATTCTATCGTAAAACGATTCAAAACAGGTGCGATGTCCTACGGTTCTATTTCCCAGGAGGCACATGAGACACTGGCAATTGCATGAACCGTCTGCATGGAAAATCCAACACTGGTGAGGGCGGTGAGAGTGATGACCGTCTCGAATCCCCGGAGAGATGCTCCGCGATCAAACAGGTAGCATCGGGAAGATTCGGCGTTACCAGCAAATACCTTGTCAGTGCAAAAGAGATCCAGATCAAGATGGCCCAGGGTGCAAAACCGGGCGAGGGCGGCCACTTACCGGCCGGAAAGGTTTACCCGTGGATTGCAAAAACACGTCACTCCACACCGGGTGTATCCCTGATTTCCCCGCCGCCGCACCACGACATCTACTCCATCGAGGACCTTGCACAGCTGATTTATGACCTGAAAAACTCGAATGTGAATGCAAGAATCTCCGTTAAACTGGTATCCGAAGCAGGTGTTGGTACTGTCGCAGCCGGTGTTGCAAAAGCTCGGAGCACAGGTTATCCTGATTTCCGGATATGATGGAGGAACGGGAGCAGCACCGAGAAGTTCCATCCACAATGCAGGACTTCCATGGGAGTTAGGTCTTGCCGAGACCCATCAGACGCTGATCAAAAACGGCCTCCGCAACCGTGTCATGATCGAGACCGATGGTAAGCTGATGAGCGGCCGTGACGTTGTGATTGCAGCACTCCTTGGCGCCGAGGAATTCGGTTTTGCGACCGCACCGCTTGTAACGATGGGATGCGTTATGATGCGTGTCTGCAACCTCGATACCTGCCCGATGGGTATTGCAACCCAGAACCCGGAGCTGCGCAAACGTTTCCGCGGCAAACCGGAGTACGTCATCAACTTCATGCACTTCATCGCAGAAGAGATGCGGGAATACATGGCAAAACTTGGCTTCCGCACCGTTGAGAGATGGTCGGCCGTTCCGACCTCTTAAAGAGAAATGATAAAGTGACGAACGAGCACGCAGACCGCGTAGACTTAAGCCAGATCCTGAACAATCCGTTTGCAAAAGCAGGCGAGAAGGTAACGTTCGATCCGAAAGATGTTTACGACTTCAAACTTGGCGCAACCCTGGATGAGAAGGTACTCTTAAAGAAATTCGGTCCGGCAATGGATAAGAAAGAGAAGAAGACCGTCAAAGTCGAGATCACCAACACCGATCGTACCGTGGGAACGATTCTTGGTGCCGAGATCACCAGAAAATTCGGCACCTCTCTGGAGCCGGATACGTACACCGTACAGTGCAAGGGTGCCGGCGGACAGAGCTTCGGAGCATTTATTCCAAAAGGACTGACCCTGGAACTTGAGGGCGATTCGAACGATTACTTCGGAAAAGGCCTCTCTGGCGGAAAACTGGTTGTCTACCCGCCGAAAGCAAGAAAGTATAAACCGGAAGAAAACATCATCGTCGGAAACGTTGCCCTCTACGGCGCAACGAGCGGTGAGGCGTACATCAACGGTATCGCAGGAGAGCGTTTCTGTGTCAGAAACTCCGGTGCTTACGCCGTTGTCGAGGGTGTCGGTGAGCATGGATGCGAGTATATGACCGGCGGCCGTGTCGTTGTCCTCGGCGCAACCGGAAAGAACTTTGCAGCCGGCATGAGCGGCGGTATCGCTTATGTCCTGGATGAAAAGAGCAACCTGTACCGCAATTTGAACAAGGAAATGATTTCGATTGAACTGGTAGAAAGCAAATACGATATTGCAGAGCTGAAAAACATGATTGAAAAACACGTCGCACACACCGGCTCTGAAAAAGGTAAAGAAATTCTCACACACTTTGACGAATATCTGCCGAAATTCAAGAAGATCATTCCGAATGACTATAAGCGCATGATGATGCTGAGTGCCCAGATGGAAGACAAGGGCCTTAGCAGCGAACAGGCACAGATTGAAGCATTTTACGAAAGCATGCGTAAGTAGGAGGAAGAAGAATTATGGGTAAGCCAACTGGATTTATGGAATATCAGCGCAAGACGGGAAACACCGTTGCCCCGCTTGAGCGTATCAAAAACTTTAAGGAATTTCATCTGCAGCTCCCGAAAAAGGAACAGCAGATGCAGGCTGCCCGCTGTATGGCATGCGGTGTACCGTTCTGCCAGGCGGGAACCATGATTGCGGGAATGGCCTCCGGCTGTCCGCTGCAGAACCTCGTTCCGGAGTGGAATGACCTTGTGTATCTTGGAAACTATGAGCAGGCATACCGCCGCCTCACCAAGACAAACTGTTTTCCGGAATTTACCTCCCGTGTCTGCCCGGCACTCTGCGAAGCAGCCTGTACATGCAACGTAAACGGAGACCCGGTCTGCACGAAGGAAATGACGCGCGATCATCGAAAACGCATGGCAACCGGCCTGATTACGCCGCAGCCGCCGAAAGTGCGCACCGGAAAACGCGTTGCCGTTGTAGGAAGCGGTCCTTCCGGCCTTGCAGCAGCGATGCAGCTCAACCGCCGCGGCCATTCTGTTACGGTCTTTGAACGCCGCGACCGCGTGGGCGGACTTTTACGCTACGGTATTCCGAACATGAAACTCGATAAGAGCGTCATCGACCGCCGTGTGGATCTGATGAAGGCCGAGGGCATCGAGTTTGTGACGAATGCTGATATCGGAAAAGATGTAAAAGCTGACAAACTCTTAAAAGAATTTGACCGTGTCCTGCTCTGCTGCGGTGCGGCAAATCCAAGAGATATCAAGGCAGAGGGAAGAGATGCAAAGGGCATCTACTTTGCTGTCGATTTCCTGGCTTCCGTAACGAAGAGTCTTCTGGATTCCAATTTTGAGGATCATGCCTACATCGATGCCAAGGGCAAACACGTTGTTGTCATCGGAGGCGGCGACACCGGTAATGACTGTGTCGGAACTTCCATCCGTCTCGGTGCCAAATCTGTGACACAGCTTGAGATGATGCCGAAAGCACCGGATCAGCGTGCCGAGAACAATCCGTGGCCGGAGTGGCCGAAGATCTGCAAGACGGATTACGGCCAGGAAGAGGCAATCGCCGTATTCGGCCATGATCCGCGGATTTACCAGACAACCGTAACGGAATTTATCAAAAACAAAAAAGGTGAAGTCTGCCAGATCAAGACCGTAAAACTGACACCGAAAAAAGATGAGAAATCCGGCCGCATGATGATGGTTCCGGTTGAGGGAACCGAAGAGATTCTCCCGGCAGATCTCGTTCTTATTGCAGCAGGCTTTTTAGGATCCAGAAATATGTGACCGATGCATTTAAAGTGGAAGTCAACCAGCGCACCAACGTGAAGACAGATGACGGAAAATACCAGACAACAAAAGAAAATGTCTTCACCGCAGGCGATATGCACCGCGGCCAGTCCCTGGTCGTATGGGCGATCCGCGAGGGACGCGAGGCAGCAAAGGCAGTCGATGAATCCCTGATGGGATACACGAATCTCTAAGTTTTTCTTGACAAAACACGCGAAAAACTGCTATAATATGCCCAAAACAAGGGTGTTTTTACGCAAGGTGTCTTTCTGCCCTGCCGCGTGAAAGCACCCTTTTCGTTTAGAATCGTCTTTGATAAAGGAGAGAATCGATATGGCAAAGTATACGAAGGAAGCGATCCTTCAGATGGCGGAGGAAGAAGATGTTGAATTTATCCGCCTGCAGTTTACCGATATGTTTGGAATGATGAAAATATGGCCATCACCGCCGGACAGCTGGAAAAAGCCCTGAATAATCAGTGCGTTTTCGATGGCTCTTCGTTCGAAGGATTTGTCACCATCGAGGAAGCAGACATGTTTCTGCACCCGGATCTCGACACCTTTGCAATACTTCCGTGGCGTCCGCAGCAAGGAAAGGTTGCAAGATTGATCTGTGATGTGTATGATAGAGAGGGGAATCTTTATGCAAAGAGTTCCCGGACCATCCTTCAGAAGGTAATTTCCGAAGCGAAAGCGATGGGCTATGAGTTTGAAATCTCACCGGAGTGTGAATTTTTCCTGTTCCACACCGATGAGGACGGCGGAGCAACGAGTGTAACGCACGACAAAGGCGGTTATCTGGATCTTGGACCGCTGGACCTGGGAGAAAACGCGCGGCGCGATATGGTGCTGACTCTCGAAGAAATGGGAATCGACGTTGAGTCTTCCTTCCACGAGGTAGCGGCAGGCCAGCACGAACTGGATTTCTGTCCGGCTGCAGCACTTCGGACGCAGATCAGCTGATGACTGCCAAATTTGCTATCCGTACGATTGCAAAACGTCATGGCCTTCACGCAACCTTTATGCCAAAACCAAAAACCGGAGTTCACGGATCGGGTCTTCATCTTTCCTTCTCCCTGTTTCAGGAGGGAAAAGATGTGTTTGCCGACAAATCCGATGAATACGGGCTCAGCAAAGAGGCATATTACTTTATGGGCGGACTGATGAAACACATCAGCGGAATCGCAGCGATTACCAATCCGCTTGTAAACTCCTACAAACGTCTGACACCGGGATACGGTGCACCGATCTACGTGGCATGGTCTGCAAAGAACAGAAGCCCGCTGATCCGCATTCCGCTGACGGGAGACGGTATCATGGCCATTGAGCTTCGATGCCCGGATTCGGCAGCCAATCCGTACCTGGCACTTGCTGTCTGCATGGCAGCAGGACTTGACGGTATCAAACAGAAAATCGTTCCGCCGTCCCCGGTGGACCGCAATATTTCCGATCTGACAGAAGAAGAACGAAACGCGATGCAGATCACCCTTCTCCCGGGAAGCCTTGGAGAAGCGGTCGCAGAGTTAAAGAAAGACGATTTTCTGTGTCAGGTACTCGGCCAGGAATTTGTGGATGGATATATCAATGCCAAAGAAGAAGAGTGGCATGAGTATCTCCGCCAGGTATCCGACTGGGAGACCGAGAAATATCTGTACCGTATTTAGACGACGAAGGGGCCTGAAAATGCATGAGCAGCATAGTGATAGTACTTCCCAAAATAGAAGATGGAAAGCGCATCCGGGATATTCTGGCAAAAAGAGGATATGAAATCGATGCTGTCTGTTCGACAGCGGCAGCGGCGCTCGGAGAGATGAACAACTTAAACGGCGGTATCGTCATCTGCGGCTACAAGCTTCCGGATATGTTTTTTACGGATCTGAATGAGTGTATGCCGTCCGGCTTCCAGATGCTTCTGATTGCATCGAGCCGCGCATTAAGTGCGGTGGAGGGAACCGGAATCATGGCGGTTACGATGCCGCTTTCCGTGTACGAGCTGGTCAATACACTGGAGATGATGCTGCAGAGTGCGGCACGGCGCAGAAAGAAAGAGCGGGCAAAGCCCAAGGTGCGCAGCGCCGAGGAACAGCACATCATGATCGTGCAAAAAGCCTTCTGATCGAACGAAATCACATGACCGAGTCGGAGGCCCATCGCTACATGCAGAAATGCAGCATGGACAGCGGCACCAATCTGGTTGAAACGGCACAGATGGTGCTGACGCTTTTGACAGAGTAAGAAAAAGTGAAAAGGAGCGACATAATAATGTTCAAAATCAATGACAATTATCTGAAATTGCCGGGAAGCTATCTGTTTTCCACCATTGCAAAAAAAGTTGCAGCTTACACCGAGGCAAATCCGGACGCGAAAATCATCCGTCTTGGAATCGGCGACGTAACCCAGCCGATCGCACCGGCGATCATTGAAAAGCTGCACGGAGCAGTGGATGAGATGGGACACGCAGAGACCTTCCACGGATATGCACCAGATCTTGGATATGCTTTCCTTCGCGATACCATCGCAAAAAATGATTATCGGGACAGAGGATGCGATATCTCATCTGATGAAATTTTTGTATCGGACGGCGCAAAATGCGACTGCAGCAACATTCAGGAGATCTTCAGCTGGACAACAAGATCGCTGTATGCGACCCGGTTTATCCGGTTTATGTAGACTCCAACGTAATGGCAGGCCGTGCCGGTGACTACGACGCAGCAACCGAGCGTTTCACGAATGTGATTTACATGCCGTGTACTGCAGAAAACAACTTCACCCCGGATCTCCCGAAAGAAACCCCGGATCTGATTTATCTGTGCTTCCCGAACAACCCGACCGGCGCTATGGTTTCCAAAGCCGAGCTGCAGAAATGGGTTGATTATGCAAATAAAGTAGGAGCCATCATCCTGTATGATGCTGCATACGAGGCATATATCTCAGAAAAAGACATTCCGCATTCCATCTATGAGTGCGAGGGTGCAAGAACATGTGCCATCGAAATGCGCAGCTTCTCCAAGAACGCAGGCTTTACCGGTATGCGTCTTGGATTCACCGTTATCCCGAAAGACATCAAATCCGGCGATGTGACTCTGCACAGCCTGTGGGCACGCCGTCACGGAACGAAATACAACGGAGCTCCGTACATCATCCAGAGAGCCGGCGAGGCTGTTTACTCTCCGGAAGGAAAAGCACAGTTAAAAGAGCAGGTTGCTTACTACATGAAGAACGCAAAAGTCATCTACGACGGATTAAAAGGCGCAGGCTACACCGTATCCGGCGGCGTCAACGCTCCGTATATCTGGCTGAAAACACCGGGAAATATGACTTCCTGGGAGTTCTTTGATCACCTGCTTGCAGACGCAAACGTAGTCGGAACACCAGGATCAGGCTTCGGCCCGAGCGGAGAAGGCTACTTCCGTCTGACTGCATTCGGTACGTATGAGAATACAGTGGAGGCAGTGGAGAGAATCAAAAAACTGTAAATTGTGTGCGAAATACCAATAAAACGGAATTTCTGCGCAATTTTATAAACACGCGAAAAAATAATTTTGTATAGATAAAATTCATGAAAAATGCATTAGAATTTATATGAAATCCGTAAAAATTAGGTGTTTACAAATGCAAAACTGCTGTGCTATAATGCACAGTATGAAAAAGGCAGTGAAGGAAACTCCGTATGCGGAATCTGACAGGAAGCCGATGTCACCGACTGAGAGCATCAGCATGGAGGAAACATACAATGGGGAACATTCCGGAGCCGGTCTGCTGAACATGAGATCCGAACAGGAAATCAAGTAGCAGATCCGTGATACGCGTTAAGTATAAATGAGTGGGCGTTCCCTCGGAAAACCGGAGAGAAAAACGCAATGCGGGTGGTACCGCGGGAACATAAAATATCCCGTCCCGGAACAGTAGTTAAAAAACTGTTCCGGGACTTTTTATTTGAAAAAGCAATCCGGGACAGGCGAGAAAGAGAGGAGAACAAGACATGGAATTTATGACAGGCGTAAAGAAAAAAGAAGACATCTCCGTAAAAACTCTGCTGGAGATACCGGAAGGCACAGAAGTAAAACTCGAAGGAGCCGTACACATCATCCGTGACATGGGCGAGGTTGCCTTTGTCATCTTAAGAAAGAGCGAGGGACTCGTTCAGTGTGTGTACGAAGAAGGAAGTGTTGACTTCCCGCTGAAAGATCTGAAAGAGGAATCGGCAGTTGCCGTAACCGGAACGGTCAAAAAAGAGGACCGCGCACCGGGCGGCGTCGAAGTCAGGCTGCAGACCATCACCGTTCTTTCCGAGCCGACCGAGCCAATGCCGCTCGCAGTCAACAAATGGAAAATGAACACCTCCCTTGAAGCAATGCTGAACATGCGGCCGATCGCTCTTCGAAACGTCAGAGAGCGTGCAAAATTCCGCATCCAGGAAGGCGTGGTACGGGCGTTCCGTGATTTCCTTCATTCCCAGGGATTCACCGAAATCCATACACCGAAGATCGGCGCGAAAGGCGCTGAGGGCGGCGCAAACATCTTCAAGCTGGAATATTTCCACCGCCCGGCTGTCCTGGCACAGAGCCCGCAGTTCTACAAACAGATGCTCGTCGGCGTGTTTGACCGTGTCTTTGAAGTTGGACCGGTTTTCCGTGCAGAGAAACACAACACGAAACGTCATCTGAACGAGTATACCAGCCTTGACTTTGAGATGGGCTACATCGAGGATTACACCGACATCATGGCAATGGAAACCGGATTTTACAGTACATGGTGGAGCTTCTTAAAAAGGATTACGCAAAAGAGCTGGAGATCCTGAAAGTTATGCTTCCAAAGACAGAAGAAATCCCAACTGTACCGTTCACGAAAGCGAAAGAGCTGGTAGCCGAGAAATACAACCGAAAGATCCGCAACCCGTTCGACCTTGAGCCAGAGGAGGAGCTTCTGATCGGCCAGTATTTCAAAGAGGAGTACGACGCAGACTTCGTATTCGTCACCGAATATCCGTCGAAAAAGAGACCGTTCTATGCGATGGACGACCCGGAGGATAAGAGATACACAAAGAGCTTCGACCTGCTGTTCCACGGTCTGGAGATTACAACCGGAGGCCAGCGTATCCACGATTACAAGATGCTCTCTGAAAAGATCGCAGCCCGCGGCATGACAGAAGAGGGCATGGAGCAGTACTTGAGTGCTTTCAAACACGGTATGCCGCCGCACGGAGGTCTTGGCATCGGTCTGGAGCGTCTGACCATGAAGCTGATCGGTGAGGACAACGTCCGCGAGACAACGCTGTTCCCGCGTGATCTTACAAGACTGGAGCCGTAAGCGGATCCTGCTGGAAAATAAAAAAGGAGAATGAGTGAAATGGCAAATGTGATTTCAGATGAAACGATGGAATATGTCGGCATCCTGGCAAAGCTGGAATTAAAGGATGAGGAAAAAGAATCCGCACGGCAGGATATGCAGAAAATGCTGGATTATGTAGATAAATTAAACGAGCTCGACACCAGCAAGGTCGAGCCGATGACCCACATTTTCGAGATGGGAAATGTATTCCGCGAGGATGAAGTAACCAATGGCGACGACCGCGATGCAATGCTTGCCAATGCACCGGAAGTCAAAGAGGGCCAGTACAAGGTTCCGAAAACGGTAGAATAGCAGGAGGAGATTGATATGGAAATCAAAGATGTGACAGCAGTACAGCTTTCTGCCGCAATCAAAGAAGGAAAGATCACTGTAGCGACGCTGTAGAAGCGTCACTTGCGGCAGTCAAAGCATCGGAAGAATCAATTCACGCATTCCTTCTTGTGGATGAAGAGGGTGCAAGAGCACACGCGCAGAAGTGCAGAAGAAAATTGACGCAGGAGAGCTCACCGGTCCGCTGGCCGGCGTTCCGATTGCGGTCAAGGACAACATCTGTACGAAAGGTCTTGCGACGACGTGTGCGTCAAAGATCCTGCAGAACTTTGTTCCGACGTACGATGCAGAGGTTATCACACGGCTCGAAGAGGCGGGAGCCGTTATCATCGGAAAGACAAACATGGATGAGTTTGCGATGGGAAGTACGACAGAGACTTCCGCGTACGGCGTGACGAAAAATCCATGGAACACCGAACACGTTCCAGCGGTTCCTCAGGCGGTTCCTGCGCAGCCGTTGCAGCAGGAGAAGTACCGATGGCACTTGGCTCCGATACCGGCGGATCGATCCGTCAGCCGAGTTCCTTCTGCGGCGTAACCGGCATGAAACCGACGTACGGCACCGTTTCCCGTTACGGACTGATCGCTTATGGTTCCTCCCTTGACCAGATCGGACCGGTCGCAAAGGATGTGACAGACTGTGCAGCACTGCTGCAGACGGTCGCTTCGTATGATGCAAAAGATGCGACATCGATGAAACGCGACGATTACGATTTCATGAGCGCTTTAAAAGAAGATGTCTCCGATCTGAAAATCGGTATTCCGAACAGCTGCTTCGGCGAAGGCCTGGATCCGCAGGTGAAGGAATCCATTTTAAAAGCTGCCGATGTCCTGAAGGCACGCGGAGCAGAAGTAGAGTATTTCGATCTCGACCTCATTGATTATGCCATTCCGGCTTACTACGTTATTGCATCCGCTGAGGCAAGCTCCAACCTGGAACGCTTCGACGGCGTGAAATACGGTTTCCGTGCCAAAGAGTACGAAGGACTCCACGATATGTATAAGAAGAGCCGTTCTGAGGGCTTCGGTCCGGAGGTGAAACGACGGATTATGCTGGGAAGCTTCGTCTTAAGCTCCGGTTACTATGATGCGTATTATCTGAAAGCACTGCGCACGAAAGCCCTGATTAAAAAAGAGTTTGACCGCGCATTTGAAAAATACGATATGATTTTAAGCCCGGCAGCACCATCGACCGCACCGCGTCTCGGGGAATCGCTTTCCGATCCGCTGCAGATGTATCTGGGCGATATTTACACCGTATCCGTCAACCTCGCCGGCCTTCCGGGCATCACCGTTCCGTGCGGCATGGATGACAAGGGGCTTCCGATCGGCATGCAGCTTATCGGAGACTGTTTCTCAGAGAAAAAACTGTTCCGTGCAGCATACACCTATGAGCAGGTACGCGGTGCATTCGGGCAGCCAGAAAAATGGTAAGGAGGAAGCAAAACAATGTCAAAACAGTATGAAACCGTCATCGGACTTGAAGTACATGTGGAGCTTGCGACGAGAACAAAAATTTTCTGCGGCTGCTCTACCGCATTCGGCGGTGCGCCGAACACCCACACCTGCCCGGTCTGCACTGGTATGCCGGGATCCCTTCCGGTATTAAATAAGAAGGTTGTCGATTACGCCCTGCGCGTCGGACTGGCTGCAAACTGCAAAATCAACCAGCTCTGCAAATTCGACCGGAAGAACTATTTCTACCCGGACAACCCGCAGAACTATCAGATTTCCCAGCTGTATCTGCCGATCTGCCACGATGGATATGTCGAGATTGACACCGCAGCGGGAAAGAAGAAAATCGGCATTCATGAGATCCACATGGAGGAGGATGCCGGAAAGCTGATCCACGATGAGTGGGAGGATTGCTCGCTCGTCGACTACAACCGAAGCGGCGTTCCGCTGATCGAGATTGTATCCGAGCCGGATATGCGCTCTGCGGAAGAGGTTATCGCTTATCTGGAAAAACTGCGTATGATGATTCAGTATCTCGCGCATCCGACTGCAAACTGCAGGAGGCTCGATGCGTGCCGATGTCAACCTTTCGGTCCGTGAGGTTGGAAGTGAGAAATTCGGAACACGTAACCGAGATCGAAGAACCTGAACTCCTTTAAGGCCATCGGAAGAGCGATCGAGGGAGAGCGTGCAAGACAGATCGAGCTGATCGAGGAAGGAAAAGCCGTTGTCCAGGAGACCCGACCGCTGGGACGACAACAAAGAGTATTCCTACGCGATGCGTTCGAAAGAGGATGCGAAGGATTACCGCTACTTCCCGGACCCGGATCTGCCGCCGGTGCACATTTCCGACGAGTGGATCGACCGCATTGTGAAATCCATGCCGGAATCCAGCCGGAAAAACAGGCACGCTACGTGGAGCAGTACGGACTGCCGCAGTACGATGCGGGCATTCTGACCGGTTCCAAGAAGCTGTCCGATCTCTTTGAGGAGACGACGGCGCTCTGCGGTAAACCGAAAAAAGTGGCAAACTGGCTGATGGGCGAGACCTTACGTCTCTTAAAGGAGAACGGCCAGGAGCCGGAGGATCTGCAGTTTTCACCGAAGCATCTGGCATCCCTGATCGAACTGGCAGAAGCCGGATCGGTCAACAACCAGGTGGCAAAAGAGGTATTTGAGCAGATCTTTGCAGAGGATGTCGATCCGGAAGCATACGTCGAGGAGCACGGACTGAAAACCGTAAATGACACCGGCCTTCTGGAAGAAACTGCGAGAAAAGTTCTGGAAAACAACCCTGGCCCGGTAGAGCAGTACAAATCCGGAAAGACAAAAGTCCTCGGATTTCTGGTCGGGCAGGTCATGAAAGAAATGAAAGGCAAAGCCAACCCGGCAGCAGCAGGAGAGCTGCTGCAGAAGCTGCTGTCTGAATAAAGAAAACAGAATTGCACGAATGGAGGCCTGGAAATGGTCTCCATTTTTCAGCCCGAAAAATCAAAGAAAATGCATAATCTGCCTCCTTTTGGGAAATTCTTTATAAAGAAACCGGAAGAGATAAAAAGACGATACAAAATCCGGAAAAAGGAGGTTTCTTTACATGAAAGGACTGGATTACACCGCACTCACCGTTGCAATCATCGGAGCCGTCAACTGGGGCTTGATCGGATTCTTCCGCCTCGACCTCGTCGCCCTGATCTTCGGAAACATGACGTGGCTGAGCCGCATCATCTACGCGGTTGTCGGCATCTGCGGCCTCTACCTGATCTCCGTCTACGGAAGAATTTCCGACCACGTACTGGGACAGGCGTAAGAACAGGAACCCTCTCATATACGCAGAGAAAGGCAGTATGAGAGGGTTTTCTTTTGCTGTTTTAGGAAGGACAAAACAAATATTGCGGCCCTCTGTATGGTTTTGAGCAGGGATATGATCAGAAAAAGAAAAAATACCGGATGCTTCTGGTGCAGCTTTCCTGTGCCATTCTTCTGGCGAGTGATGCCGCAGCGTGGGCATTCCGCGGAAGTCCGGGGAGTCTGGAAAGAGGTATTGTGTGTGTGAGTAACTATCTGGTTTGAATGTGATAGATCTTGCTGAATGGATTGCCCTTGCAGCAATTTTTATCCAATGCGTCGTAAAACCCCTTGCTTCAGCTATGGGGATATATAAGACGCGTCCATCGAATTTACGCAAGTAATTGAAGATGGACAAAATAACAATTGTGTTAATTGATAAAACATTGTATAATACAAACATGAACACAACATATAAATCAAACAACAATGTCGTCTATTCCTGTAAATACCATGTAGTATGGTGTCCCAAATATAGACGAAAAGTATTAACGAACGGTGTAGATGTCCGGCTGAAGGAGCTGCTCACAGAGTATGCTGCAAATCTTTCTGTAGACATTCTGGAAATGGAGATCATGCCAGACCATGTTCATATGCTGCTGGAAGTAGATCCTCAGTTTGGAATCCACAAAGCTGTAAAATCGTTCAAAGGCTATACGTCCAGAATTTTAAGACAGGAATTTCCCTGTCTCAAAACGAAAATGCCGACGCTCTGGACAAACAGCTATTTTGTATCTACCGTTGGCGGTGCCCCGCTGGAAGCAGTAAAACAGTATATCGAAAACCAGAAAACATCGCAGAGACAAAAGGATAAGATGGCTAATGCAAAAAGGGATCAAATTCAGGATCTACCCGAACAGAGAACAGAAAAACTTCATCCACCAGACACTGGGATGCTGCCGGCTGATCTACAACCGGGGACTTGCCATGCGCAAGGAAAGCTATGAAGAAGGGAAGAAGATTGG
>ENA-OQBT01000539-OQBT01000539.1-human-gut-metagenome-genome-assembly--contig:-NODE-539-length-22284-cov-5.052579_pt1 | contig 22284 bp, 29 predicted proteins | sample MGYA00242749_ERZ504557 | MGnify/ENA primary metagenome ERZ504557 (study PRJEB26092, sample SAMD00036243) | human gut metagenome | host: Homo sapiens | study: EMG produced TPA metagenomics assembly of... | reverse complement strand
AAAAAAAAGGTGATTTCGGTTATTTTAACAGCGAAAAAAAACGAAGACTCCTGATCACCGCAGGATTATTTTCGCTTCCACTGCTCATTTTCTTTGTGGCGTGGGCCGTCAACGGAACAAGAATGACAGTCTGGACGGTTCTGACCGTAGTAGGCTGTCTGCAGGATGTAAATCCATGGTAAGCCTGATCATGATCCTGTTACGTCATCCTATGGATGAAAAGCTCTATAAAGAGATCCGCAAGCATGCCGGTGACCTGGTCATGTCCTATGAAATGTACATGACTTTTTATGAGAAAAGCGGTTATCTGGACGCTGTTGCCGTGTGCGGAAATACAGTAGTGGGTTATACCAGTGATCCAAAAGCAGATATCGCCTACCTTGCAGAGCAGTCACAGAAAATCATCCGTAAAAACGGATATAAAGTAGATGTAAAGATCCTGAGGGACCTGAAACCCTATCTGGAACGTCTGGATTCCATGAATGAGCACAAAGAATCTTTAAGAAACGGGATTAAATTCACGCCGGATGAGCGATACCCGGATCTTTCCAGGGAAGAACTGATCAAACATACGATCCTGGCAATCTGTCTGTAGGAGCATTATATAATGAAAGAATTTATCATTAACGAAAACGAGGCCGGACAGCGTTTTGACAAATATCTGGCCAAGCTTCTCCGTGAAGCTCCAAAGAGCTTTTTCTACAAAATGATGAGGAAAAAAAATATCACGCTCAATGGAAAAAAAGCCACCGGGAATGAAAAGCTGTTTTCAGGAGATCATGTAAAACTGTTTTTAAGTGATGAAACATTTGAAAAATTCAGCGGAAATGATTCTGCTCCACGGGCACATTATGCTCTGGATATCATTTACGAGGATGAAAATATCCTGTTGATCAACAAACCGGCAGGAATGCTTTCTCAGCCTGCTGATGACGGAACCCCTTCACTGGTAGAATATCTGACTGGCTATCTTCTGAAAAATGGCTCTCTTACAGAGAATGATCTGAGAACCTTTCGTCCTTCCGTATGCAACCGCCTTGACCGCAATACCAGCGGACTGATAGCGGCAGGCAAAAGCCTTTCCGGTCTGCAGGAACTTTCAGGGATGTTCAAGTCCAGGGAACTTCATAAATATTACCTCTGTCTTGTGGAGGGAGTTTTAAAAGAAGAAAGATATATCAAAGGTTATCTGGCAAAAGATAAAAAAAGCAACAAAGTAACCATCTATAAACAAGAGAAAGAAAATGCCCTTCCAGTGGAAACAAAGTATTATCCGTTGGGTACCAATGGAACCCGTACCCTTCTTAAGGTTGAACTGATCACAGGACGTGCACATCAGATCCGAGCTCACCTTGCTTCGGAGGGACATTCGATTGTTGGTGATCCCAAATATGGAAAAGCCGATAAAAAACTGAAAGGACAGCTGCTTCATTCTTTTCGAATGGAGTTTCCATCTATGAAAGGAAGCCTGTCATATTTATCCGGGAAGGTCTTTACGGCACCGCTTCCGGAAATCTTTCTTAGAACACTAAAAGAGGAAAAGTTGGAGGAGAGTTATTATGAAAATCTGGAATGAAATATGGGATTACGTCAAGATGATCATCATCGTGGTAGTTGTAGTCCTAGTTATCAACAATGTAGTACTGATCAATGCAAAGATTCCGTCAGAATCTATGGAAAATACCATTATGACCGGGGATCGTATCTTTGGCTATCGTCTGGCCTATGGTCTGAATATGGATGTATTTGGTCACGAGATCTCAAAAAAATGGAAAGATCCGGAACGCTTTGATATTGTAATCTTCAAATATCCGGATGATGAGTCCCAGCTGTTCATCAAACGTATCATCGGTCTTCCTGGAGATAAAGTAGAGATCAAAGATGGTAAAGTTTATATCAATGATTCAGAGACACCTCTGGATGATTCCTTTGTGTCGGAAACTCCTCTTGGAAGCTTCGGACCATACGAAGTACCGGAAAACTGTTACTTTATGATGGGAGACAACCGTAACAATTCCAAGGATTCCCGATACTGGCAGAATACATATGTACAGTTTGATCAGATCGTCGGAAAAGCGGAGATCCGTTATTTCCCATCCATCAAACTTCTAAATTAAAGGACAGACTTTATGGCAACATGGAACAGCAGAGGACTTCGTGGTTCTACTCTGGAGGAACTTATCAATCGTACCAATGAGCAGTACAGGGAAAAGGGACTGGCCCTCATCCAGAAAATTCCGACACCTATCACTCCGGTTAAAATGGATAAAACCTCCCGGCATATCACGCTGGCATATTTTGAACAGAAAAGTACCGTAGATTATATCGGAGCAGTACAGGGAATCCCTGTCTGCTTCGATGCAAAAGAATGCTGTGTAAAAACTTTTCCCCTTGCGAACATTCATCCTCATCAGGTAGCATTTATGGATGAGTTTGAAAAGCAGAAGGGGATTGCTTTTTTTCTGATCTATTTCAGCGCAGATAATGTTTTTTATTATCTTACCCTTCGTAAGCTGAAGGAATTCTGGAAAAGGATGGAAGATGGCGGGCGAAAAAGTTTTCGTCGGGAAGAGCTGGACGAGGAATTTTATCTTTCCGGAAAAAATGGATTTCTGGTTCCTTATCTGGAAGGGATCCAGAAAGATCTGCAATTACGGGATTGACTTTTGGAAAGGTTTCCTATATAATCAAATTTAAGTTTTTCTGTGGTAGCATGGTAGTGAATTAAAGTGAAACACAGAAAATCTCAAAACGTGTTACGGAGGAAATGAACATGCAGCGTATTTTTCATACACCTGAAGGTGTGCGGGACATTTATGGAGAGGAATGCAGCCGCAAAAAACGGCTCCAGAGGGAGCTCCACCAGGTGTTTTCAAGATATGGATATGAAGATATAGAAACACCGGGATTTGAGTATTTTGAAGTGTTCAGCAATGAAGTAGGAACGATCCCATCCAAGGATTTATATAAATTTTTTGACAGAGAGGGAAACACACTTGTTCTTAGACCTGACTTTACACCGTCTGTTTCAAGAGCATGTGCAACTTATTTTGATCCGGAAAAAGGACCTGTAAGACTTTGTTATACCGGAAATACATTTATCAACAATTCCAGTTACAGAGGTCAGATGAAGGAAAATACTCAGATGGGTGTTGAGCATATGGGAGATGATTCTGCAGCAGCAGATGCTGAGATCCTTGCTATGACCGTGGAGTGTCTGAAGGCAGCAGGACTTACCGAATTCCAGGTTAGCGTAGGCCAGGTAGATTATTATAAATCCCTGCTTGCAGAGGCAGATCTGGAGCCGGAGATAGAAGAGCATCTTCGTGAGCTGATCTCTCAGAAGAATTATTTTGGTGTGGAAGAGCTTCTTAAGGGACAGAATTTAGGCGATAACCTTTCCAAGGCTTTTGCTGAACTGCCTCAGATGTTCGGTTCAGCAGAAGTGCTGGAAAAAGCAAAAAAACTCACCTCCAATCCGGAAGCACTTTCTGCAGTAAAACGACTGGAAGAAATTTATGAGATCCTGAAAGTATACGGCTGTGAGAAATACATTGCTTTTGATTTTGGAATGCTCAGTAAGTTCCGTTATTATACAGGGATCATTTTCCAGGCTTATACATATGGAACCGGTGAACCCCTGATCAAGGGCGGACGCTACAACGAATTGATGAAGCATTTCGGAAAACCGGCTTCTTCCATTGGATTTGCCATTGTGGTTGATAACCTGATGCTCGCGCTTTCCAGACAGAAGCTGACCGTTCCGGCTGGCGATAAAACCATTGTGATCACTTATGATCCGGGAAATCTGAAAAAAGCGATCCAGGAAGCAATGGAGCTTCGAAATGAAGGTAAAAAAGTGGCATTGTGCCCGGCAAAGGAGGAGCAGGACTGATGAGATATCTTACATTTGCCCTCACAAAAGGGCGTCTGGCCAGCAAAACACTGGATATGTTTGAGAAAATCGGTATTACATGTGAGGAGATGCGTGACAAGGATTCCCGAAAGCTGATCTTTACCAACGAGGAACTGAAGCTGAAGTTTTTCCTTGCAAAAGGTCCGGATGTGCCGACTTATGTAGAGTATGGCGCAGCAGATATCGGTATCGTAGGTAAGGATACCATTCTGGAAGAAGGAAGAAAGCTATATGAGGTTATGGATCTTGGATTTGGATCATGCCGCATGTGCGTATGTGGCCCTGAAAGCGCCAGAGAAGTCCTGAATAACAATCAGCTGATCCGTGTAGCTACAAAATATCCAAATATTGCAAAGGATTACTTCTATAACAAAAAGCATCAGACTGTGGAGATCATTAAGCTGAACGGTTCCATCGAGCTTGCACCGATCGTAGGACTTTCCGAGGTTATCGTGGATATCGTGGAAACCGGAAGCACCCTTCGCGAGAATGGCCTGAAGGTGCTGGAAGAAGTCTGCCCGCTGTCTGCACGTATGGTAGTCAATCAGGTCAGCATGAAAATGGAAGATGAACGGATCCGCAAACTGATCACGGAACTTCGAGGTGTGATCAAATAAACTGAACAACAGATGAACCTCCAAAATACAGAAAGAAGGCAGAATTTATTATGCGTAAGGTAAAACTCACCAAAGAATCTACAAAAGATATTCTGGAAACTCTCTTAAAAAGAAGCCCTAATAATTATGGAAAATACGAGGATGCAGTAGCAAATATCCTTGCCAAAGTAAAAGCAGAGGGAGATACCGCGTTATTTGCATTTACCAGAGAATTTGATAAAGTCGAAGTGACAAAGGATACGATCCGTGTAACCCCTGAGGAGATCGAGGAAGCATACAAGCTGGTAGATCCTTCCCTGATCGATGTGATCAAAAAAGCATTGGTGAATATCCGCAGCTATCACGAAAAGCAGCTTCAGAACAGCTGGTTCACAAGCACAACAGACGGAACCATGCTTGGTCAGAAGGTAACCGCTCTGAACTGTGTAGGTGTTTACGTTCCCGGTGGAAAGGCTGTATATCCGTCTTCCGTGCTTATGAATATCGTTCCTGCAAAAGTTGCCGGTGTTGACCGTATTGTAATGACAACACCTCCTGGAAAAGACGGAAAAGTAAATCCAAGCACACTTGTTGCTGCCAACGAAGCCGGAGCAGATGAAATCTATAAAGTGGGTGGTGCACAGGCCATCGGAGCACTTGCATATGGAACCGAGAGTATTCCAAAGGTTGACAAGATCGTAGGACCCGGAAATATTTTTGTTGCGCTTGCAAAAAAGGCAGTTTATGGATACGTAAGCATTGATTCTATTGCCGGCCCAAGCGAGATCCTCGTTCTTGCAGATGAGACTGCAAATCCTCGTTATATTGCAGCAGATCTTCTTTCTCAGGCAGAACATGATGAGATGGCATCTGCGATCCTGATCACAACAAATGAGGAATTTGCAGATCAGGTAGATAAAGAAGTCAGAGGTTTTGTTGAGGTACTTTCCAGAAAAGCCATTATTGAGAAATCCCTGGAGAACTTTGGTTATATCCTGATCGCAGAAGATATGGACGAGGCCATTGAGGCTGCCAATGAAATTGCTTCTGAACATATGGAGATCGTCACAAAGAATCCTTTTGAAGATATGATGAAGGTACGAAATGCAGGTGCGATCTTTATCGGAGAGCACAGCTCTGAACCCCTTGGAGATTATTTTGCAGGACCAAACCATGTGCTTCCTACCAATGGAACCGCAAAATTTTTCTCCGCACTTTCTGTAGATGATTTTATCAAGAAATCCAGTATTGTATATTATTCCAGGGAAGCACTCCGAAAGATCCACAAGGACATTATCCAGTTTGCCACATCGGAACAGCTGACTGCACACGCAAATTCCATTGCAGTCCGTTTTGAGGAAGAGGACAAGGAGAACGAATAATGGCAAGAGAAGCACTGATCGAAAGAAACACAAAAGAAACGCAGATACGTCTGCAACTGGATATTGATGGAACAGGAAGTTCCGATATTGATACAGGCATTGGCTTTTTTGACATATGCTGGACGGTTTTACGCGCCATGGACTGTATGATCTTACGCTGAGAGTCCACGGTGATCTGAATGTAGATGATCATCACACCATTGAAGATACAGGGATCGTCCTTGGAAACGCTATCCGTGAGGCAGTTGGCGACAAAAAAGGAATCAAACGTTACGGCAGCTGTATCCTTCCTATGGATGAAGTGCTTGTGCTCTGCGCAGTAGATCTTTCCGGAAGACCTTATCTTGGATGGGATGCAGAGTTTTCTACGGAAAAAATAGGAGATATGGCTACAGAGATGGTAAAGGAATTCTTTTATGCAGTATCCTATTCCGCAGCAATGAATCTTCACATCAAGGTTCTTTCCGGAGGAAACAGCCATCATGTGGCAGAGGCCATGTTTAAAAGCTTTGCGAAAGCCCTTGATGCAGCCACACAGTACGATTCCCGGATCACAGACGTGCTTTCTACCAAGGGAAGCCTCTGATACAGAAGGAGACCACTTATGAACAAACAGTTGATCCCATGCCTTTATCTTCATTCAGAAAAGGCGGTAACAGGATTTGGACAGAGAAATCTTTTCGGAGACGGAAATGTAGAAACACTTGCAAAATTTTACGGTGACAATGGGGCAGATGAGCTTCTGGTATTTGACTTTTCTTCCGCAGATGCAGAGCATGACCGTGCGATCGGAAAAATCCGTGATATCTGTCAGGTATCTGAGATCCCGGTGATCGCAGCGGGAAATATCAAACGTATGGAAGATGTAAAAAAGCTGATCTATGCGGGATGTGCCAAAGTTGTACTGAATTTTTCGAAAGAGAATAATATCAAGCTTCTGGAAGAAGTATCCCGGCGCTTTGGAAAAGAGCGTATGATGATCAGCATCTCTGATCTGAGAGAATTCACAGAAAATCAGGATCTGATCGAAACATATGCAGACACTGTTCTGGCTTTGGACACTGTCGAAAATGAAATTGCAGAGATTTCTCAGATTTCCATTGTTCTTCATACCGATGAAAACAGATCTGAGAACGTTCTGGAGCTTTTAGGAGAACCAGCTGTGTCCGGACTTTGCGGTGCTTATGTAAGCAGTCTTGAAAATGATCTGCATACATTTAAGGAAACTTGCGAAGAAGCCGGAATTCCGGTAAACACATATAAAAGTAATATTGCATGGTCGGACTTTAAATTAAACAGTGACGGAATGGTTCCGGTTATTGTCCAAGATTACCGGACGGATGAAGTACTGATGCTGGCCTATATGAATGAGCTTGCTTTTAACACAACATTGAAGCTTGGAAAAATGACATACTGGAGTCGCAGCCGGAATGAGCTCTGGACCAAAGGTCTGACATCCGGACACGTACAGTATGTAAAGTCTCTTACCATTGACTGTGATAATGATACGATCCTTGCCAAAGTGGAGCAGGTTGGCGCAGCTGCCATACAGGAAACCGTACCTGTTTCTTCAAACCGCTGATGAAAAAAGAGTATGATGATACCAACCCACTTCACGTGTTCCAGAATGTGTATGATGTGATCACTGACCGAAAAGAACATCCAAAGGAAGGTTCCTATACCAATTATCTTTTTGATAAAGGAATCGACAAGATTTTGAAAAAAGTCGGTGAAGAATGCACAGAGATCGTCATTGCAGCCAAAAATCCGGATAAAGAAGAGATTAAATACGAAATTTCAGATTTTCTTTATCATATGATGGTACTCATGGTGGAAAAAGGAGTCAGCTGGGAAGAAATCACCAGGGAACTGGCGAAAAGATAAATTATATATCATTCAGGAAAAAAGCTTCTGTATACCGGGTCAGAAAAAACGGTTACGGAAGCTTTTTTCTGTATTCCCGGAATCCTAAAAAGAATATGTACAATTTCGATTAGACATGTTATACTTATCGTCAAAAGTGCGGAAATATAAAAAAGGAAAATAAATCCATGATTCTCCCGGCGCTGACTCTTGCACTTGCCATGTCTGCAACTTCCGGCGGCAGAACATTAACAGCCTGCAATGACGTAAATTTAAATGTTTATAAAGGAAAGACTCTGGGAATCGTCGGAGAAAGTGGCTGCGGTAAATCAACCTTTGTCCGCATGGTCATTTCTCTTGACAAACCGACCAGCGGAGAGATCCTTTACCATGGAAAAAAACTCTCTGATCTTTCCAAAAAAGAAACCTGGCTGAACCGTCAGAACATGCAGATGGTCTTCCAGGATCCGTTGGCGTCCTTTGACCCAAAAATGAAGATCGTGGATATTCTTACAGAGCCGCTGATCAATTACGGAAAGCTGAAAAGAAACGAAAAGGAAGTGAAAGCCAGAGAGCTTCTGGAATGGTAGAGCTTCCCGGAGATTTTGCAGACCGTTATCCCCATAACATGAGTGGCGGACAGCGTCAGCGTATCAGTATTGCCAGAGCACTTTCCCTGGAACCGGAGATCCTGATATGTGACGAGGCTACCTCTGCACTCGATGTTTCCGTACAGGAATCCGTGATCCGTCTTCTGGTGCGTCTCCAGAAGGAGAAAAACATCAGCATGCTTTTTATCTGCCATGACCTGGCTCTGATCCGTTCCTTTGCTCATCAGATTGCTGTCATGTACCTCGGGAATATCGTGGAGGTAATTCCGGGAGAGGATGTTACAGAAAAGTCTCTTCATCCATATACACAGGCTCTTCTGGGGGCACAGTTTTCCATTCATATGGATCAGGACAAAAAGATCGAGAGCATCGAAAGTGAGGCCCCCAGCCTCTGGATGTTCCTCATGGCTGTCCATTCCAGAATCGTTGCGAACACTGCATGGAGAAATACAGGACGATTCCTCCTGTGCTCACAGAAGTAGAGTCCGGACATGAAGTAGCCTGCCATTATGTAACGGAAAAATAAAGAAATGCACAAAACAGTATGATTTTTAAAAACTTTAAAGTACTGGGCATTCTGTTGTTGCTGCTTGCCGTTTTTACAGTTGGCGGAAAAAAAAGTTTCTGCTGCTGTCGAAGACGGAGATATCCAATATACAATAGGTGTTGTAGTATATAATCAGGACAGCCCGGAAATGAACATGTTCATGAACTATTACAGAGAATAATCGCGCTGACAGGTGGTTCCTCCGCAGGAAACTACATGCATCTTCAGAAAACGATCGGTGTTCTGAAAGCTCTGGCTGAGAAGGAGGGGCTGACTTATTCCGAGGATGTTGAGAAGCTTGCATATACAGTGGAAGATGTGCAGAAGCGTATGGAAGAAAAATAAACAGAGATTTTGAAAAAGAGCTGGGCCGCCTTATATGGTTCAGCCCTTTTTCTTCATATAAAATACTTTTTTATGTAAAAAAACGAAAAATCCTCTTTACTTTCTAAAGTTAATATAATAAAATTTATAAATATGTGTAAAACTGGTTTAAAAGCAGAAAGCATGGGGATGCATAAGCAAAATCCCTCATGTTTTGTGATTTTAAAGCAGAAACATGGAAGGGAGAGAAACAATGACAACAGCACATATTTGTATAATGGCAGCCATTATCGTCTATCTGGGTGCAATGATCTTTGTAGGTTATCTTTGCTCCAAGAACAATAATGACAGTTCTGATTTCTATCTTGGAGGACGAAAGCTTGGCCCACTTGTCACAGCTATGAGTGCAGAGGCTTCTGACATGAGCAGCTGGCTTCTGATGGGCCTGCCGGGACTTGCTTATCTTACCGGTATTGCAGATGCAGGCTGGACAGCCATTGGCCTTGCGATCGGAACTTACGTAAACTGGAGGATCGTGGCAAAAAGAATCCGCCGCTACACACATGTGGCAGGAAATTCTATTACATTGCCATCCTTTTTCAGTAATCGTTACAGAGATGAAAAAAAGATCCTGCAGTCTATCGGAGCGATTTTTATCGTGATCTTTTTTATTCCGTATACAGCTTCCGGATTTGCAGCCTGTGGTAAACTTTTTGCAAGTCTCTTCGGTGTAAAATATCTGCCAGCTATGATCATCAGTGCACTGGTCATCGTTGGATACACCACACTGGGAGGATTCCTGGCAGCATCTACCACGGACTTTATCCAGAGTATCATCATGTCCATCGCTCTTGTGATCGTATTTGTATTCGGGATCAGCACAGCAGGTGGTATTGAAGCAGTTGCAGACCATGCAAGATCACTGCCCGGATATCTGACTATGTTTACTACATATGATCCAACAACCGGAACAGAACAGGCATATCCACTGCTTAATATTATTTCCATGCTTGCATGGGGACTTGGATATTTCGGAATGCCGCATATTCTTCTTCGTTTCATGGCGATCGAAGACGAAGAGAAGCTTACACTTTCCAGAAGAGTAGCAACTACATGGGTAGTGATCTCACTGGCAGTAGCAGTACTGATCGGTGTGGTAGGACTTGGAATGACAGCAGCAGGAGAGTTTGACCTTCTGGAAGGCTCCGCATCTGAGACAATTATCGTTCAGATCGCAGATCTTCTCAGTAAACATGGTGTAATTGCAGCAATCCTTGCAGGACTCATCCTTGCAGGAATCCTGGCATCCACCATGTCAACTGCAGATTCTCAGCTCCTGGCAGCATCCTCAGCAGTTTCTTCCGACCTTCTCGGAAGTATACTGAAGGATAAAGAAACAAAAAAAGAAAGCATGGTAGCCGATAAGATCACGCTTCTTCTCATCGCAGTAGTAGCTATGTTTATTGCCCGCGACCCGAACAGTTCTGTGTTTACTATCGTATCCTTTGCCTGGGCAGGCTTCGGAGCCGTATTCGGCCCGGTGGTACTTCTGGCATTATTCTGGAGACGTTCCAACTGGCAGGGAGCCCTGGCAGGAATGATCTGTGGAGGTTCCATGGTATTTATCTGGAAATACGGAATCAGCACGCTCGGCGGCGCCTGGGGAATCTATGAACTTCTTCCCGCATTCTTGGTGGCCATCGCAGCAAACATCATCGTCAGCCTCATTACCAAGGCACCATCCAAAGAGATCACTGACGAATTTGATCTGGTAAACCAGAAATAAAATATTTTTCGATAATAGTCAATAATTCACACTGATACAAAACAAGCCCGATACAGATTGTAGTAAAGATATCTGTATCGGGCTTGTTATCTTTTTATTATTTAATAAATAAAGTCACACCGCCAAAGTTTTTCCCTCAAGCTTTTTTAACAACTGCTCCATTGTTAAATTCAACACCGGATGCCGAAGATACGGTGCGATCTCCACCATAGGCTTCAAAACAAAATCCCTGTTTTCCATATCAATATGAGGCACATGTAGTTCCACTGTATCAATGATCTCATTATCGTAAAACAGAATATCCAGATCCAGTGTCCTTGGCCCCCAGTGAATGATCCTTTTCCGGTCCGCAGCCTGTTCCAGCACATGCAGCCTGTCAAGAAGCTCCTCCGGAGAAAGCAGCGTCCGGACTCTTAAGCTCCGTTGAGAAACTCATCCTGCTCCACATCTCCGTAAGGCTCCGTTACAAGATACTCGGAAACCTTTTCAACAACAATCTCTTTCATATCCCGAAGACCCTGGATCGCATTGTCCAGGTATTTCTTCTTATCCCCCATATTGGAACCAAAAGCAATATAAGCCGTATGCCAGCCTCGGGTAATTTCCACAGCAACGGTTTTCAGCGGAAGGCCTACCGGAGCCCAGGGCTTTTCAATACGGAGGGTGATCTTTTTAAGAAGAGGGAGAGAAAGCAGCAGCGTCTCTGCCAGATTCTCCACAGCAGCCTCCAGAAGTTTATAAGTATTTTTCTGAAGAAAATCGGTGATCATATGACTGACTTCTCCATAATTGATGGAAGCAGAAAGATCATCTGTCAGCCCTGCCGGACGTGTTTCTGTATACATAACAGCAGAAACAACAAATTTCTGTCCGAGAGCTGTTTCTTCCGGAAACACACCATGGTTTGCAAAAATCTCAAGATCTCTGATTTCGATTTTATCCATCAGTTCCTCCTAACGTCCCAGAATAGCTTCTGTCATCTGGATGACGCGTTTATTTTCTTTGATGTCATGAACACGGACAAATGCACAACCCTTCATAACACCGATCACCGATGTGGCAAGAGTTCCCTCTACACGCTGATCTACAGGAAGATCAAGGGCAAGTCCGATCATGGATTTTCTGGAGGTACCAAGAAGTACCGGATATCCCAGCTTCCGGAAAAGCTCCAGATTATCCATGGTCATCAGGTTCATCTCATAGGTTTTACCAAATCCGACACCAGGATCAAGGATGATCTTATCATCGGCAATACCGGCACGTTTGGCAATATTGACACATTCCTGGGTTTCTGCCAGCATATCCACAATAAAATTATTGTATTCAGTATTATCTTTGTTATGCATCAGACAGCAGGGAGCCTGATATCTGGCAATAACAGGAGCCATTTCAGGATCATATTTCAGTCCCCAGATGTCATTGATAAGATCTGCTCCGTGTTTCAGGGCTTCTTCCGCAACACGTCCCTTATAGGTATCTACAGAGATGGGGATATCAAAACGCCCTTTTACTGCTTCGATAACAGGAAGAATACGCTCGATTTCCTCCTGTGCGCCAACCGGTGTATGCCCCGGACGTGTGGATTCTCCACCGATATCAAGAATATCAGCACCTTCGGCGATCATAGCTTCTGTATGTTTCAGGGCATGATCCATATCGTTCCATTTTCCGCCATCTGAGAAAGAATCCGGTGTAACATTTAGGATACCCATAATATATGTTTTGTTTTTTACATCAAACTCACGATTTCCGATTTTCATGGAAAAACCTCCTAATATTGGATCGTCATATTTTTTTTGGCAGGAGACCAGTAACATTCCGGCTCTGCTTTACAGGAAAAACAGTTTCTGGAGCTTTTGTCCGCAGTATAGAGCAGTTTTCCAAGAACTGTCGGATCCGTCTGAGCTCTGTGACCACGTATTGCCGCAATGATCGCTTCCATTTCTTCCATAGAAAATCCAAGCTCGTTTAAGATCTGTCCTGCGATAGCAGCACCGGCCTCATCATGAGGAGTGCCATCTTCATACTGTCTGGCCCGTCCGATATCGTGAAGAAGGCAGTACAGTAGATCAGTTCCTTTGAAACAGGAGCATTTTCCTCAAGTGCCCGGATATAGGCAAGGCGTGCCACATCCAAAAAATGCTCCGGTGTATGTCTGCAGAATTCACGGTCAGTCTCCAGAAGCTGAAGCTTATTAAGCTCATTCTGATAGAGCGGATGATTCCAGATTTGATTCACTCTGTCCATCAGTCCTTGACCATAGCAAGAAACTGTTTCTGAAGCTCCATATTTTCTTTAAATTCACCTCTGGTAACAGTCGTAACCGTTTTGCTTCCTGGCTTTTTGATCCCTCGCATGGTCATGCAGGTATGCTCCGCTTCCAGCATAACCATGATTCCCTTTGGAGCGAGAACACGTTCCAGCGCATCTGCGATCTGCACAGTCAGACGTTCCTGGATCTGCGGTCTTCTTGCATACACATCAACGGTACGGGCCAGCTTGCTTAAGCCGGTAACCTTGCCATTTGGGATATATGCGATATGAGCTTTTCCGTAAAAGGGCATAAGATGATGTTCACACATGGAATAAAAGGTAATATCCTTTTCCAGAACCATTTCATTATTCTCTACATGAAACTGTTTCTGAAGATGTTCATCCGCTTCATTATCAAGTCCGCCATAAATTTCCTCGCACATGCGGGCGATACGTTCCGGAGTTCCCTGCAGTCCCTCTCTGTTTACATCCTCGCCGATTCCCTCGAGAAGAAGCTTGATCGCCTCTTCAACTTTTGCTTTGTCTACCATAAATAACAACCTCCATTTGTTAAAAAAATCACGTTTTTCGGAGACTGTCTCTTTTATTTTTGCGCATAAAAAAGATATCTCCAATTGTAATAGAACGTATGTCGAAAAAGCTACACAATATGAGATATTCTCTTATATTGCTGCAACGGGTGCGGATTTCATACCGTAAGACGTACTTTTCGTTCTGGCGACAACTCCCCATTCGCCAAACACTTGACGCATAAAATCCTATTTTGCATATCATTCATTTCACGGACAAGTATACCATATACTGATATAAGAAGAAAGGGAAAATGATAAAAAAATATCACAAAAATAGGGAATATGTTCTATGAATTATGCGATAGAATCTATGGATATGTCAGATTTTTGCAGATTATATTCCGACAAATATAAAAAGAATTACAAAGTAGAAAATCCCGGAACAGAAAACCGCTGTTCCGGGATCACAGAGCTGTTAATGACGTATCATTTTCATCAAATTCACAATTCTGTCAAGCTTAGCTGCCTCTGCCGGACTTTTCCCCATTTTCAGAACTTCTATGATAGTGGAGATCTCATCAGAGCTGAAATTTAAGCCCGCATTTTTTCCTTTAGAAGCTGCGCCCATGATAAAAGGCAGAAGTTCGGACGGATTTTTCCCCAATCCCTGATCTGCCAGACCCTGAAGCATGGAAAGCTTCTGAGGTCCATTCCAGAAAGCCGGGGATTATTTTTCCAGTCATCACTCATGGATTCTCACCTCCTGACGAATCTTCATTCATGATCTGAAGCATCTGGATCGTAGCCATAAGACTGGTGATATGATCGATCTGACGGCGATTTTCTCCGCCACAGCACTTACGGATATCCTGCAGCATTTCCAGAGGATCGGTGCCGGAAAAACCGGTAGCCTGCAGATCGGCTGTTCTACGGCTGCTTTGAAAAAGCGACATGGTATTCCAAAGTTCCCGGACTTTCGTATACACAGATAAAAACCGCTGACCGGAAGAAGGAAGGTACGGGATCATGGCTTTCAGCATCTGATCCTGGTCACTTTCCACCATTTCATCCAGAGCAGTACGTGCGATAGGCTCCTGTTCCATAAAAAAATCCTTTTTCCTGAAATCTATGAATTTGCAGAAAGAAATATGACAGAAACCTTCTCTGGTCATATTATATATAGAAGAAATTTTTCAAAGGAATGTGATTATGGAATCTGAAAAAAAACAGGAACTTGTCATTGATGGAAATTCTTTTTATGAAATAGATCTGAAATGTCTGAAAGAGAAAAAACAGAAACAGGAGGAAGCAGAAAAACGGCAGCAGAAAAGGCAGAGGAAATAACCTCTGCCTTTTCAAAAGATCAGCAGCAATTGTTGCAGCCGCATCCATTTCCGCACAAAAGCAGAAGAAGGATGATGATCCAACAGCTGTCGTTGCAGCCGTTGTTATTACAGCCACAGCCACTGTTGTTTCCACAGCAACACATCAGACAGATGATCCAAAGGATACAGGAGCAGCTGTTTCCACCGTTTCCAAACAGGGAATTTCCGCAGCCATTATTACAGCCACAGTTATTGTTACATCCACATCCTGTGCTACATCCGGAATCACAACCACATCCGCAATCACATCCACAATTGGTAGCCGCTAAGTCACTCATCGATAAGTCCTCCAGCAAATTTTATTTACACTTCATCATATGGCAGGAGTCCGTCCACAGTTACAAAAAAGTTGACAGTGTTTATTCATTACGATATAATAAACGAAATGTAACATTTTTGTAATTTTTGAGACAAACTAGCTTTTATATCTAAAACAGGAAATGGGGAAAATTATGAAGAGTTTCAGAACAAAAAATGGCTGAAGGGTCTGATGCTTGCTATGCTGCTGATCGTGGGAAGCACAGTCTTTTCTGCTTCTGCAAAAGAGGTACAGGCTGCCACTGCAGGCTTTAAAACTATCGATGGAAAAACATACTACATAAAAAGTGATGGGAGCAAGCAGAAAGGCTGGCTGACCCTGGGCGGATACAAGTACTACTTTAACACAAAGACCGGAGTACAGGTAAAGGGCTGGATGAAGGTCAATGGCAAATATACCTACTATTTTACAAAAGGCAAGGGTGTTATGGCAACCGGCTGGATGACAGATTCCAAAGGCCATAAGCGCTATTTCAATCCCAAAACAGGTAAGCTTACCACAGGCTGGGTAAACTGCAGCAAGGGAAGGAAACGTTATTTCACAAAAGGCGGAGGCATTATGGCAACCGGCTGGCTCACCAACAGCAAAGGGCAGAAACGTTATTTTTACAAAACTTCCGGTTATATGGCAACCAAATGGGTAAAAAACAAATCCAAAAATATCAGCTATTATTTTGCCACCAGTACCGGTTATATGTATACTGGTCTGAAGACGATCAATCAGAAGAACTATTATTTTAAATCCAACGGTGTCATGGCAGTAAGTACCTCCGTGACAGTGAATGGAATTACATACTCCATCGCAGCAAACGGAGTGGCCACTGCGAAGACTACCAAACCTAATGTAAATGTCGGAAACGGAAATGTTAAAATTTATGATACCAGAAACAGCAGATATTACACCATGGTCAAGGAATATAAGAGTCATCCCGGAATTGTAAACGGAAAGACCTCAGATGAAGCACTTCTGGCCGCGCTTTGCGAATCAGAAGCAGGCGATCAGGGCAAGATCGGAATGGAAGCAGTAGCACTTTGTGTTCTGAATCGTACGATCAAATCAGACAAGGAATTTCCATCTACGATACGAGGTGTGATCTATGAGAATATCGGAAGCAGCACAACCCCACAGTATTCTGTAGTGCGGAACGGGGCCCTTCTCAAACGTCTCAATGGTCAGTTTGAAAACCGTACTCTTGCTTATCAGGCTGCAAGAGAAGCAATGACTATTTTCAATAAACATGTCACTTCCGGCAAAGCCAGAACACTCAGAGGATTTAAACAGAAAGATTTTAATTATATGTATTTCATGATGACCAGCTATTTCTGGAACCAGAATCTGAATTTCAGCAAAGTGAAATATGAAACTTATAAAGGCCATACATTTTTTGTAGACTGGGTATAAGCAACATAGTCTCCGGCAGTAAACTTTGAACAAACAGGCGTATGGACATAAAATTGAAAATTTAAGGAGAAGCAAATATGCAGGTGAAAATCTATACGGATGGTGCAGCTAGGGGAAATCCGGATGGACCGGGAGGCTACGGAGCAGTTCTTCAGTACATCGATACCAAAGGCCAGTTACATGAACGTGAACTGTCCAGAGGCTACAAAAAAACCACAAACAACCGGATGGAGCTGATGGCAGCATCGTAGCACTGGAAGCACTGAACCGCCCCTGCCAGGTGGATCTGTATTCCGATTCCAAATATCTGGTAGATGCTTTTAATCAGCACTGGATCGATTCCTGGCTAAAGAAAAACTGGAAACGTGGAAAAAACGAAGATGTGAAGAATGTAGATCTCTGGAAACGCCTTTTAAAGGCCAAGGAGCAGCATCAGGTAAGCTTCCACTGGGTTAAGGGACATGCAGATAATCCGTTAAATGAACGGTGTGATCAGCTTGCCACATCAGCGGCAGACGGCAATGACCTTTACGTAGATGAAGGAATAAATGGCTTACAGAAATAAAAGTTCCACTTATCACTCACAGAAAACCCGAAACATACCGCGCGAATTTATGCGATCAGCATAAATTCTGTGCATCGCGAAGCGTGTTACTGAGAACAGAGTAAAAAGTAACATTCTGCCACTTTAAGTTGTCAAAGCAATATTAAAATTTCTTGACAAACAAAAAAGCAGTTTGTATACTTCATATAGTATAGTAAAAGGCTTGGAAGGGAAAAAGTAGCTTGAGGAAAACCCCACAGAGAGCAGCCGGCAGGTGAGAGGCGCAGGGTAGAACTTTTGTGAATACATCCCGGAGCTGCGCACCGAATCGGAACTTGATACTGTAAATTATAAACTTTATAATAATAGCGTATTATAGATAGGCTGCGACGGAATGGCACCCGTTATTGTGCTGAAGTGGTTTTATATCTTGATATATATGGATATAACGGGATGTAGATTCACTTTATGAGGCAGGAAATGCGAGTTTTCTGTAAATTTAGGTGGTAACACGGGACCCGGTTCTCGTCCTAAACGGACAGGAACCGGGCATTTTTATTTTTTACGCTGATACTGTAAATTATAAACTTTAATAAAAGCGTAAACATAAAAGCTATACAGGAGGAAAGAACAATGACAGTTTGGGAAGAACTGAAAGCACGTGGCCTGATCGCACAGGTTACAGACGAAGACGAGATCAAAGAGATGGTAAATAACGGAAAAGCCACATTCTATATTGGCTTTGACCCTACAGCAGACAGCCTTCATGTAGGTCACTTCATGGCTCTTTGCCTGATGAAGAGACTGCAGATGGCAGGAAACCGTCCGATCGCCCTTCTCGGCGGCGGAACAGGAATGATCGGTGACCCGTCCGGAAGGACCGATATGCGTCAGATGCTGACAAAAGAAACCATCCAGCACAATATTGACTGCTTCAAGCAGCAGATGAGCCGTTTCATCGATTTCTCTGATGGAAAAGCTCTTATGGTAAACAATGCTGACTGGCTTATGAACCTTAACTATGTAGAGCTTCTCCGTGAGGTAGGTGCTCACTTTTCCGTAAACCGTATGCTGACAGCAGAGTGCTACAAACAGCGTATGGAGCGAGGTTTAAGCTTCCTGGAATTTAACTACATGATCATGCAGAGCTACGACTTCTACATGCTGTACCAGAAATACGGCTGCAACATGCAGTTCGGTGGCGATGACCAGTGGAGCAACATGCTTGGCGGTACCGAGCTGATCCGCCGTAAGCTTGGCAAAGATGCCTATGCCATGACCATCACACTGCTTCTCAATTCTGAGGGCAAAAAGATGGGAAAAACACAGTCCGGAGCTGTATGGCTTGATCCGAATAAGACATCCCCGTTCGATTTCTACCAGTACTGGAGAAATGTAGACGATGCTGACGTTATCAAATGTATGCGTCTTCTTACTTTCCTTCCTCTTGAGGAGATCGACGAGATGGCCAAATGGGAAGGCAGCGAGCTGAACAAAGCCAAGGAGATCCTTGCATACCAGCTGACAGAGCTTGTACACGGTGAGGAGGAAGCCAAGAAAGCACAGGAGGGTGCCCGCGCACTGTTCTCAGGTGCAGATACTTCTCATATGCCTACAACAGAGCTTTCAGAGGAAGATTTTGACGAGGAAGGAAAAATCGACCTGATCACACTTCTTGTAAAAGCAGAGCTGGTACCAAGCCGTTCCGAGGGTCGCCGTGCGATCCAGCAGGGTGGTGTATCCATCGATGGTGAGAAGCTCACCGATATTTACCATACGGTTGAGAAGGATGCTTTTGCAGGGGACGGGATCGTTCTGAAACGAGGCAAGAAAAAATTCAAAAAGATCTGTGTAAAATAATTTCCCATATCTGTGATATTTCCGGGATAAAGCTACGGCATTCCGGAAATGCTGACAGGTAGGGTTGACACAAGGAGGATAACAACATGAAAAAGTACGGAGTGAACGAACTTCGTAAGATGTTCCTTGACTTTATGGAGAGCAAGGGCCATCTTGTAATGAAAAGCTTTTCCCTGGTTCCTCAGGGAGATAAGAGTCTTCTGCTGATCAATGCAGGTATGGCTCCGCTGAAACCATATTTTACAGGTGCTGAGAAGCCGCCAAGAACAAGAGTGACAACCTGCCAGAAATGTATCCGTACCGGAGATATCGAAAATGTAGGTAAAACCGCACGTCACGGTACTTTCTTTGAAATGCTTGGTAACTTCTCTTTTGGTGATTACTTCAAGAAAGAAGCCATCCACTGGTCTTGGGAGTTTCTTACTGAGGTTGTAGGGCTTGATGCAGACCGTCTCTACCCATCCATTTACCTGGATGATGATGAAGCCTTCAATATCTGGAACAAAGAAGTAGGGATTCCGTCTGAACGTATTTTCCGTTTCGGAAAAGAGGATAACTTCTGGGAGCATGGCGCAGGTCCATGCGGTCCATGCTCTGAGATCTACTATGACCGTGGCGAAAAATACGGCTGTGGCAAACCCGGATGTACGGTAGGCTGCGACTGCGACCGTTACATGGAAGTATGGAACAACGTTTTCACACAGTTCGAGAACGATGGAAACGGAAACTACACAACCCTGAAACAGAAAAACATCGATACCGGTATGGGACTTGAGCGTCTTGCTGTAGTTGTTCAGGATGTTGATTCTATTTTTGATGTAGATACAATTTGTGCACTTCGTAATCTTGTATGCGAGATCGCACATAAAGAATATGAGAAAAACTATGCAGATGACGTTTCCATCCGTCTGATCACGGACCATATCCGTTCCGCAACATTTATGATCTCCGATGGAATCATGCCAACCAATGAGGGACGTGGATATGTTCTCCGCCGTCTGATCCGCCGCGCAGCACGTCACGGACGTCTTCTTGGCATCGAGGGAACTTTCCTTGCAAAATTAAGTGCACAGGTGATCGAGAGCTCCAAAGCCGGATATCCGGAGCTTGAGGAGAAGAAAGAGTTCATCTTCCGTGTACTGACAAATGAGGAGAATCAGTTCAACAAAACTATCGATCAGGGACTTCGTATCCTTTCCGACATGGAAGAGGATATGAAAAAAGCAGGTGAAAAGACTCTTTCCGGTGACAACGCATTCAAGCTTTATGATACGTACGGATTCCCTCTTGACCTTACAAAAGAGATCCTTGAGGAAAAAGGCTACGGCATTGACGAGGAAGGCTTCCAGAAAGCAATGGAGGAACAGAGAGTCAAGGCACGTACTGCCCGTGAAGTAACCAACTATATGGGTGCAGACGCAACCGTATACGATGATATTGATGTAAACGTAACAACAGAATTCGTCGGCTACGACCATCTTACCTTTGATTCCAAGGTTACTGTCCTTACCACAGAAACAGAGATCGTAGATTCTCTCACAGAGGGACAGAAGGGTACCGTATTTGTAGAGCAGACTCCTTTCTATGCAACAATGGGTGGACAGGAAGGTGATACCGGTGTGATCGAGACTGCAAACGGTAAATTTGTTGTTGAGGACACCATCAAACTCCGCGGTGGCAAATTCGGTCACGTAGGACATATGGAATCCGGTATGATTTCCTCAGGTGAGACAGTATCCCTGAAGGTAAACGAAGAAGCAAGAAAAGATACCGAGAAAAACCACAGTGCAACACATCTTCTTCAGAAAGCACTGAAAACCGTTCTTGGTTCCCACGTAGAGCAGAAGGGTTCTCTGGTAACTCCGGACAGACTTCGTTTTGACTTTGCTCATTTTCAGGCTATGACAGCAGAAGAACTCCAGGCAACAGAAGAGCTTGTAAACAAAGAGATCCAGGCAGGTCTTGATGTTCATACAGATGTCATGGATGTGGAAGAAGCCAAGAAATCCGGAGCAATGGCTCTCTTTGGTGAGAAATATGACCAGAAGGTACGTGTAGTATCCATGGGAGACTTTTCCAAAGAGCTCTGTGGTGGTACTCATGTAAAGAATACAAGCTCCATCATGCTCTTTAAGATTGTGTCCGAATCCGGTATCGCAGCTGGTGTACGCCGTATTGAGCACTTACCGGCAAAGCAGTTATCGAATACTACAGAAAGCAGGAAGAGCTTCTCCATGAGGCTGCAAAAGCATTAAAGGCCAATACAGCCGAGGTTGTAGAAAAGATTAGTCACCTGCAGGCTGAGGTAAAGGCTCTTCAGAGCGAAAATGAATCCCTCAAGAGCAAAGCTGCCCAGAGTGCACTTGGCGATGTCATGGATAAAGTCGTTGAAGTAAACGGCGTAAAACTCCTTGCAGCCAAAGTTGAGGGTGTTGACATGAACGGTCTCAGAGACCTGGGTGATAAACTGAAAGAGCAGCTTGGCGAAGGTGTTGTCCTTCTTGCAGCAGTAAACGACGGCAAGGTTAATCTTCTTGCAATGGCAACGGATGCAGCTCAGAAAGCAGGCGCTCATGCAGGAAACCTGATCAAAGCAGTGGCAGCGATCGTTGGCGGTGGCGGCGGCGGACGTCCGAACATGGCACAGGCCGGCGGAAAGAATCCGGAAAAGGCTCAGGAGGCTATGGACGCAGCAGCAGGAATCCTTGAAAAACAGCTCACAAAATAACAAAGTTGTGCGTGATTTACAGTTTTGACATTTTTTTCATAAAAATCGAAAAAGATGTTGACGAAAGCACTTGTTATGCTATATAATAACACTCGTGCAAGAAAAATACCCAGACAGTTGTATTTTAGCACAATCTACAACTGGAGGGAGGTTAGGTGTGAGTCTATGTCAAACGTTATCGTAAAAGAGAACGAGACTTTAGATAGCGCTCTTCGCAGATTCAAGAGAAGCTGTGC
>ENA-OQBT01000538-OQBT01000538.1-human-gut-metagenome-genome-assembly--contig:-NODE-538-length-22300-cov-2.784964_pt1 | contig 22300 bp, 30 predicted proteins | sample MGYA00242749_ERZ504557 | MGnify/ENA primary metagenome ERZ504557 (study PRJEB26092, sample SAMD00036243) | human gut metagenome | host: Homo sapiens | study: EMG produced TPA metagenomics assembly of... | reverse complement strand
AATTTTAATCATCCTCCTATTTATGTTTTTATTTAGGAAGATATAATACCATTTTAGTCAGTAGTTATGTGGGTTCAAGCATGTTTTTACACACACTTTTTGTCCACCCTTTATCTTTGTCAAAAAAGATAAAAGTGCTATAAACCCAGTATCTATCTAGGTTTACAGCACTTTTTACACACACTTTTTGTCCTATAACTCCATTATTAATCGTCAGACATTTATAGGCTCTACTGCTATGTAAAATCTTAAAAATAAAACGAGCACTTGATACCCATACGGAGTATCAAGTGCTCGTTTTTCTATATGGTGGACGATGACAGGATCGAACTGCCGACATCCTGCTTGTAAGGCAGGCGCTCTCCCAGCTGAGCTAATCGTCCATGAAGTTGGTGACCCGTGGGGGAATCGAAACCCCCGATACCGCCGTGAAAGGGCGGTGTCTTAACCGCTTGACCAACGGGCCGGAAGTGGTGACTCATCCGCGACTCGACGCGGGACACCCTGATTAAAAGTCAGGTGCTCTACCAACTGAGCTAATGAGTCATGTAAATTGGCAGGGGTAAAAGGATTCGAACCTTTGAATGACGGAGTCAGAGTCCGTTGCCTTACCGCTTGGCGATACCCCTATATATACAAAGGTATAAACCTGAGTAAATAAAAATGGCTCCCCGAGTAGGACTCGAACCTACGACCGATCGGTTAACAGCCGATTGCTCTACCGACTGAGCTATCGAGGAATGAAAGTGGAGCGGAAAACGAGATTCGAACTCGCGACCCCCGCCTTGGCAAGGCGGTGCTCTACCACTGAGCTATTTCCGCATTTCACAACAGAAACTATTCTACACCGTTAACTGTATTTTGTCAAGCACTTTTTTAACTTGACTGCATTCAAAGTGTCTTGTCCCTGACTGCTTAATTATAATATCAAAGAACTAAGGCCCATGTCAACACTTTTGTAAAAATATTTGTACAAATATTTTACAAAAGCATAACGGCCCACCAATTGAAGGTGAGCCGTCACTGTTACCTTGTGTTAAACACTTCATTTAAAGGCTGTATTTACGCCTCAAAGAGGGTAAACACATTAGGGATAGGCAAATCCATGGAACCGAGACCAACACCCTTTTTAGAGCTTTTTCAGCTTTATCCATCATGGAAAGCAATGCCATTTGTATTTCTTCTTTAGATGGCGCCGCTGCCCCCGGTTGGAAACCGATGGCATTCAATGTTTTCACCAAAGTCGCCCCTGTGGGTGTTACCAATTCCCCTTGCACAGGCGTCACATAAGTGGGAACACCTTCCAAAAGGTTCGCCGTAGCGGGCGTAGGAATATCCATGAGGCCGTGCTCGCATTTCACCTTCCCCTGACCCAAATGGAGCGGCGAAAAGATAATGCCGGTCACGCCGAGATATTCCAAGCAAATCATAGTGCCTACAATATCGATGATGCAATCAATGGCGCCCACTTCGTGGAAATGCACTTCCTCCAAGGTTGTATTATGCACCTTTGCTTCTGCCATGCCTAAATTTAAAAACGCAGCCAAAGCTTTTTCTTTTACCCAATCGGATAAAGGAGCCTCTTCAATGAGCTTTAATATCCGGATAATTGCGCCGTTCCCCATGAGCATGGGTATGAGAGTGAATGCCATCATGCGTGTGCCCATGAGTGTGGGTATGAAAATGAACACCATCATGACTGTGCGTATGAGTGCGGCCTTTACCCTTCAATTTCACGTCAAAATAAGTACCTGCGACGCCCAGTTTTTCACGTTGTTCATGAATGAGCGAAAAGCCGCTCAAATTAAGCGGTGCCAATGACTTTTTAAAGTAATCAAACGGTACCCCGTAGTTAAGCAAGGCGCCGATCATCATATTACCGCTGATACCAGACGCACATAAACCGTGTAAATACTTACTCATAATTACCGTCCATCCTGGCGCTTGTTGCCGGGGCCGTCTTCGGCTACGGTCACCGTGGCTTCGCCAAATGTTTTCATATCGTTTAACATGTGAAGCGACGCATCCACCACGGACAAGCCCATAACGGATCCCAACGCTTCATCCATTTCCAAATCATAATACAAGAACGAGCTGATACCCAAGAATTTCATCTGCGCTTTGTGTACCGGTTCTTTGTATGCCGCCGATTGGAATACGAAGTCCATCACGGCCGGATTAATGGCACGTGCTACCAATAACGCAGCGCCGGTCACGGCATTGTCAAAGACTACGGCCATACGGTTATGGGCGGCACCGAGGTAAAAACCGACCATAGCGGCAATATCTAAGGATCCTACCGTTTGCAATACTTTCAAAGGTTCGGACGCACTTAAGCCATAGTGCTGTAAAGTGGCACTCAAACGATCTGCTTTTTCCTGAATGGACAAGGTGCATTCGTTATCAGTCAACAATTCAGCCATCGGATAACCGGTAATGGCTGCTGTTACGGCCAAACCGCTTAACAAGGTGCGTTCCCCTACATTGCCGATGGCCACGGCTTGCACGCCTTTGCCGGCCAATTCATCGGCCATCTGAAAACCAACTTCCAAAGCCGCTTCCATTTCTTCCGCCGTCATAGCCGGACCTTTTCCGAAGAAACGAGCGCCGTTGGCTACTTTTTTATTTACAATGCCTTTTACGTTGGCCGTATCTTGTTCCAGACCTACGTCAACAACAATTACGTCAGCTTCCAGTTTCTTAGCCGCCGCACCGGTTGCACTGTGACCACTGCCAAGCGCGTAACAGCGGCTAAGCTTTCCTTCCCTTTCGTGTGGTTTTGTATACCGTCAACGGCCGTATCACCGGCAAAAATAAGAACGCCGTTTTTAATATGGTTTGGCTGTTCCACATTGTAAATACCGGCTAAGCGAACAGCGATTTTTTCCAATTGCGCCAAACTGTAAATCGGCTTAGTCAAATTATCTACGCGAAGTTGGCAAGCATCCATGCATGCCTCATTTAATGGTTTTATCGTAAACTCTCTCATGCCTGCTGTCCTCCTTCTAATTCCTGATACATGCGCACCGCTAAATCGAGCATGCCCATTTGAATGGAGCCGCCCGATGCTTCACCGAGCAGAGACCGAGGTTAACATACGCCTCAAGGCCCAAGGTATTTAAAGCGCGATTATGCGCTTTTTCGGCGGATAAATGGGAGGCCATTACATAATCCATGCTTTCAGGCACCAGGGAATGCGCTACCAACGCACAAGCGGTGGTGTTAAAACCATCGATGATGACCATCGTATGAGCAGCCGCCGCACCGAGAATAATCCCCGTAATGCAGGCAAATTCCAAACCACCTACGGAATGCAAAATGCCGAGGCCGTCGTTTTTATCTATATGGGCGTATTTTTCCAACGCATCGTGAACCACTTTTTGTTTTACTTTAAGGCGTTCGTCGGAGATATTGGTGCCCCGACCGGTGGCCTGTTCTGCCGTAATACCGGCGAATTTTGCCGTCATAACAGCACTGGCAGTGGTATTGGCAATCCCCATTTCACCTACGAGAAATACATTATATCCTTCAGCGACTTTTTCATTAACGAGAGCAATGCCCACTTCCATAGCCTTGATGGCTTCTTCCTTGGTCATGGCCGGCTCTTTTAAAAAGTTGCGTGTTCCCATGCGGATTTTATTGTGGCGTAAGCCTGGCACCCAGTTCATGTCCGCTTTGATACCCACGTCGACTACTTCCATGTCGGTACCGCAATAATTGCCCAGCGCATTGGCACCGGCTCCTTTTGGAATCAAATAGTTCTGCGTCATACCGACGGTTACATCGATAGGATAGGCACTAACCCCCATTTCCGCTACACCATGGTCGGCGGCCGCAATAATCATACAGCGTTTCGGAATAGTCGGTGATTCTTGGCGCGTATCCATAGCATATTGCTTAACCATGTCTACCAATTGCCAAAACTGCCGTACGGCGTAGCCTTGTCCCAAACGGCTTGAATTTTCTCACCGATGGCGGCATCTTTTGGGGTAATCTTTTTACAAGTTTCTTCAAATAAGCCATCATATCCTCCTATAAAAGGGAAAATTTATCACGAATCTGCTTCGCATTACTCAAATATAATTCAAGTGTATCATCATCCGCAGTTAAAAGTAAATTTTTAATAATTGATATTTGCTTCTCTAAATCTGATAACGCTCGCACCACTTCATCACGGTTGCCCGTTATGATTTCGCGCCACATATGGGGATTACCGCCCGCTACACGAGTAACATCGCGAAAACCGCCCGCTGCCAAGCGAAGGCGTAAATCGCCGTATTCATCGCCCCCGGCAATGGTGGCGATCATGGAGGCCACGGTATGAGGCATATGACTTATGGTGGCCATAAACCCGTCATGAACACTCATGGGAATACACTCTACGCGGCTGCCCAACAGTTTGCCCATTTGAGCCAATTCAGCCGCAGCCTCCGCATCCCAACCGTCTTTAACGTCATCTTCCAAGACAATCCATGTGCAATTCTTAAACAAATCCGCCTTGGCCATGTCATAGCCGCCTTTTTCAGACCCGGCATGATGATCGATACAAATTTAGCCCCTTCGGGCAAATGTTGTTTCACCGTACCGGCAAAATTCGTCTTCGTACTGGACACATCAGTTATAAGAGTGCGAGGCCGGATGAGCGGTGCCAGCTCCTCAAACAGCCTCGCATTCGTGTCAGGCGGCAAGGCGAATACCAAAATATCCGCCTCCGCTACCACTTGTTTGGGATCGGTATACGCACGAGCCACAACCTTATCGACCAAAGCCGCTTCACAAATCTCCGGGCGCCGTGCATAACCAATCACTTCATAATCTGTATATTTCGCCAACCCTTTTGCCAAAGACCCGCCGAGTAAACCTAAACCAATAATACCTACCTTATGCTTCATTCTTCTTCCTCTGACTCTCTTTTTTACTAAAATCTACTATACTACACGAATCTTCACTTCCATTGAAGATTCAAGCGGATTGAATTTAATACTTTTTCAAAAAAGCAAACAGACCTCACACCGTTTCTTCAATCAGCTTCTTGTTCTTCCATTTACCGCTGTGCCAACGCCATACAAATATGATGGCCCGCACACCTTCATCGATGGCCATAGCAATCCAAATGCCTACGAGCCCCCAACCGAGCCAAACGCCCAAAATAAAGGACAAGTTAACGGCACACAGCCACATGCCAAAGATACCTACAATCATCGGCGTCCTGATATCACCGGCCGCCTGTAAACACTGAACCATAATAATATTAACCGTTCGTCCGATTTCCAGGAATATTTCAATCAACATAATCGTCTTGCCGAGCGTAATAATCTCCTGTTCGTCCGTGAAAAAGGCAAATATATAATCACTCAACAGATAGAACGATACGGACAAGGTCAGGCTGATTGCCATGCCTAGCCACATGGTATGCCACACACGCCCGGAAATCTCGTCTTCCCTGTCGGCACCAACCAAAAAGCCTACGATAATCTGCGCCGCATTGGCGAGGGCAATGGTGTACATGTAACAGAACATGGAAATAATGTAGGCATATACCTTCGTATTAATAACCATGATACCAAAAATGTTGACCATTTTCATAATCGTGGTCTGCGATAACTGATAAGACAGCGTTTCGCCGCCGGATGGCACGCCGATGTGCAGCAACCGTTTTAACGTTTCTTTAGGGAACGGTTTTAAATAAGACCAGGACAACTTAACATTGAGCTGGGTTTTGAATAAATAAAATACCAAGAGCAGACCTAAGCCTTTGCTCAAGGCTGTGGATATGGATACGCCCAACACGCCCATAGACGGAATAGGACCCCAACCGTAGATTAATACCAAGTTACTGAAAATGTGTACTACGTTCATAACGAAGGCCACGCACATGGTAATAACCGGCAAGGAAAAACCGCGGAAGGTAGCCACAAAAGCCGTATAAATCCCCGTAATCGGAATACTCGCGGCTACAATCGTCATATAAAGACTCGTATCATCGATGATTCTTCCGGTACGCCGAGCCACTCAAAGAGCATGCGATAGCTACCAAAATAAACAGCGCCGCAATGGAACTGAATACGAAGTTAAAGGCAATACTTACGGTTGTTACTTCGTTGATCTTAGTCGGATTTTTGGCCCCCAAATATTGAGCAATCAAAATCGTTGTAGCCGTACTCATAACGGTAATCAGGAAGATGAAAATATTCATAATCTGATTCGCATTGGCTACAGCGGCTACCGCTTCTTGGGAATAGTGACTCATCATAAACTGGTCAATATTCCCAATAAGCATTTGCAAGAATATCTCGATAAATATAGGCCAGCTTAAAGTGACAACGGATAGGCTGGCACTTTTTTTGACACTTCTCATACACGAACCTCGTTATATTTTGATTAATGCGTCGTGTTCGATCAAACATTGCCAATCGGCAACCAATCGGTATTTAGCCTGTGCTTGTGCATATCCCAGTTCTCCTTCCGGAACCAATTGCTCGGCATACAGCCGCCCTTGGCAAAATTGATGGCATAGCCCATTTTGCGAACTTCTTTGGACGCCCACCAAGCACCGATCGCCTCACGACCTTCTAAATAAATATTTTCCATGTGGGTGGCTTCCAACCAGTGGGTAATTTCATCCCAATATTCTTTGGGAATTTACACTTTTGGCCAAACATTCTTGTAAACTCTTGCGAGCAGCCGCCACCATTTCGGGAGTCAACGTTTGCATAATTCTATCTCCTCCGTATTAGCACAAGACCCCTTCCAAATGGCAGGGGTCTAACATTTGATTATCTAATTTTTATTATAACATCGCTCTAGCTACTTCGCACTTTTTATAAAGTTGCAAAGGCTTCGTCAGCTACGGCCAAGGTATGTTCAATATCCTTAGCAGAATGTTGTGCCGACATGAAGTTGCTTTCATACTGACTTGGTGCATAATAAATGCCGTGACTCAAGTTGTAATGGAAGAATTTCTTGAACGCTTCCATATCACAAGCGGATGCATCATCAAAATTAAGTACCGGTTTGTCACTGAAGAACAAGGTAAACATGGAGCCTACATATTGTACTTGTACCGGTACATTATGTTTAGCCGCCAATTCTTTAAGGCCTTGGCAAAGTGTTTCGGTGGATTGATTAATCCGTTTAAACACAGTCGGATCTTGTTGCAAAATACTGAGCGTTGCTAACCCCGCCGTTACGGCAATCGGATTACCGCTCAGTGTACCGGCCTGATAAATAGGACCGGCCGGAGCTACTTGGCTCATGATTTCACGGGAGCCGCCAAACACGGCCATTGGTAAGCCGCCGCCAACGATTTTACCGAGGCAAGTCAAATCCGGTTTAATATTGTATTTCTTCTGCGCACCGCCGGAGCTGGCACGGAAGCCGCACATAACTTCATCAAAAATAAGCAATGCGCCGTGAGCCTTGGTCAATTCACGAAGTGTTTCCAAGAAGCCCGGAACAGGTGGTACACACCCCATATTACCGGCTACCGGTTCTACAATAACTGCGGCAATAGCATGGCCTTCTTTTTCAAATAAAGCTTTGATTGCATCAATATCATTATATGGTACGGTCAACGTATCAGCAGCCACACCGGCCGGTACCCCCGGACTATCGGGCACACCGAAAGTGGCAAGGCCGGAGCCGGCTTTTACGAGCAAGCCGTCACTGTGGCCGTGATAGCAACCGATGAATTTAACGATTTTATCGCGGCCCGTATAACCACGAGCTACACGGAGGGCACTCATAGTCGATTCCGTACCGGAGTTAACCATGCGGAGCATTTCCATATTCGGCATGAAAGCCTGGATTTTTTTAGCCAATTCCGTTTCGAGCAAAGTTGGCGCACCATAGCTGGTGCCGCGTAAAACGGCTTCTTGCAATGCCGCTACGATTTCCGATTTGGCATGGCCAAGAATCATAGGCCCCCAGGATAATACATAGTCAATGTATTCATTGCCGTCAATATCATAGATGCGGTCGCCGGAAGCAGAGCTGATGAACGGCGGTTCGGAACCCACACTGCGATACGAGCGAACCGGACTGTTTACGCCGCCCGGCATATATGCTTTAGCTTCGTTAAAAGCTTGCTTAGATTTATCTAATGTAAACATAATCTTCTCCTTATGATACTAACGACAATGGGTATTAAAAGTCTTGTGCTCAAATGATGTATTTGGCACACATTGTGCCTCGTCCGCAATTAAAACGATGCTGACAATTATTTGCGCAACCAAAACTGTGCTGACAATTATTTGCGCAACCAAAACGGTACTAACAATTATTTGCGCAACCAGCGAGCTACGTCGAGTGCATGGTAGGTGATGATAATTTTAGCGCCCGCCCGTTTCATGGATAACAACGTTCCAAAACGATGCGTTTTCATCAACCAAGCCCTGCTGCGCAGCGGCTTTAACCATCGCATATTCACCGCTTACATTATAAACGGCCAGCGGATAGTCAAAGTTATCTCGCGCTTCGCGTACGATATCGAGGTACGAAAGAGCCGGTTTAATCATGATAATATCGGCGCCTTCACGAATGTCGAGCTCGATTTCACGCATGGCTTCGAGGCGGTTAGCTTCGTCCATCTGATAACCTTTACGGTCACCGAATTCCGGTGTAGAATGAACCGCATCACGGAACGGACCATAATAAGCGCTGGCGTATTTAGCGGCATAGCTCATGATGGATACATTGGTAAAACCGGCGTCATCGAGAGCTTCACGAATTACGGCTACACGGCCGTCCATCATATCCGACGGAGCCACCATATGAGCGCCTGCTTCCGCATGGCTTACGGCTACTTTGGCGAGCAACGGTAATGTTTCGTCATTTAATACTTCATGGTTTTCAACACAGCCGCAATGACCGGTGCTGGTGTACTGACATAAGCATACGTCAGATACCACGATGAGTTCCGGTACTTCTTTGCGAATCGCTTTGATAGCTTGTTGGACCGGTTGTTCCATATCCCAAGCGGACGAACCTTGTTCATCTTTATACGTTGGCAAGCCGAAAATTTCTACACCCAAAATACCAAGGGCATGTGCTTCTTTAGCCACTTTTACCGCTTCGTCAACGGATAAGTGATATTGTCCCGGTAACGATGTAATTTCTTCCTTAACGCCGGTGCCCGGTACAATAAACAACGGGTAAATCAAATCTTCTACATTGAGCGTTGTTTCACGAACCAGAGCTCGCATGGCCGGTGTTGTCCGCAAACGGCGCGGACGATAGGTTAAGTCTAACATTATTCATCGTCTCCTTTATTTATATGAGTACTACCTTTTTATTGTAGTACGATTTTTTAAAACTAGCCAGTGTATTCTACTAAGGGCTACTTTAAGGTACTGCTTTTATTTCAAATTTGCCTTGTGTCAATACAGATTTATTCTGCTGAAGCGTTTTTCGCCACGTCTGCTTTAATCATATCGACCATGGCCGGAATGGTAAAGGTTTCACCGATTAAATCCGGTTGAATGCCATGTTCCACGCAAGTAGCGGCCGTAATAGGTCCGATGCAGGCAACACGGGCTTTTTTAATCAATTCGGCGCCGTCTTTACCAAGCATGGTTAACGTATTGGTTACCGTTGACGAGCTGGTGAAAGTAATATAATCGGCTTCACCGTTAGCTAAGGTTTCACGCAAAGCATCGGCCTGCGAGTCGTCCAACACGGTTTCGTATAAACGCGCTACGGTTACGTCGGCGCCGGCCGCTTTAAGGCCTTCCGGAATTACTTTACGCGCTACTTTCGGTTGAATTAATAACGCTTTGTCGCCTTTTTCAAGGATTGGTGCCAATGCTTTCACAACGGATTCGCCTTTGTAGTCGCTAGGAATAATATCGGCTAAGAGGCCTTTGTCATGCAAAGCTTTAGCTGTGGCACTGCCGATGGCACAAATTTGAGCAGTGCCCAGTACACGACTGTCTTTGCCCAAAGTTTCCAAGGCTTTGAAGAAATAACGAACCCCTTCGGCAGAGGTAAACACAACCGTTTTATAAGTACCGGCATTAAGAATGGCTTCTTTTTCCGCTGCGCCAACCGGTAAAGCTTGCGTCTTAATAGCCGCTGCTTCAATGACATTAGCGCCCAGTTCTTCCAGTTTTTCACTCAAACACTGGCTTTCGAACGAGCCCGGGTTACGAGTACGTTTTTGCCAAAAAGCGGTTTATTATCGAACCAACGGAGTGAATCGCGCAGGCTTACTACATTGCCTACCGTAATAATGGACGGCGGCTTAATACCGGCTTTTTTCACATCTTCAGCCACATGTTCCAAGGTGGAAATCAAAGTCTGCTGAATAGGTTTGGTACCCCAACGAATAACGGCAACCGGTGTATCTTTAGGGCGACCGTATTGCATGAGTTTTTGTGAAATCATCGGCAAATTACCGACACCCATAACGAAGCTGATGGTATCAACGGCGGTAGCTAAGCTTCCCAGTTGATGCCGGATTCGTTTTTAGTCGGATCTTCATGACCCGTTACAATGGCAAAAGACGTCGCCATGGCGCGCTGAGTCACAGGAATGCCCGCATAGGCCGGCGCCGAAATACCGGAGGTCACGCCCGGTACAAATTCAAAGGGAACGCCCGCTTTGGCAAGTTCCAACGCTTCTTCACCGCCGCGACCGAAAATGAGCGGATCGCCGCCCTTTAGACGAGCTACAATCTTGCCTTCTTTACCGTATTTAACAAGTAATTCATTGATTTCGTATTGATGCAAGGTATGATGTTTGCACTGTTTACCTGCATAAATAAGCTCTACATCGGGACGAGCCCAACGCAATAAATGTTCATCCGCCAAATAATCATAGACGATGACATCTGCTTTCTCTATACATTCACGACCTTTAACTGTGATTAATTTATAATCCCCGGGACCTGCCCCAATTAAATACACCATACCCGTCATTGAATTACACCCTCCTGAATCAACTCTTCGATGATATGTTTGCCGCCTTCTTCATATAAAGCTTTGGCTAAGTTGCGGCCGATAATGTCAGCCGTTTTCTTAGGACCCGTTAACTCCCCTTCATAACAGTTTTTACCGTCAAGGGATGAAATGATAGCCTTCAAAGTTAACTGGCCTTTATGGATTGTACCGTGGACGCCCATCGGAACTTGGCAGCCCCCTTGCAATTGACGCAAGAAGCTACGTTCACCGCGAGTACACCACATGGTATCTTCGTCATTAAGTTTAGCCAGCATGTCGAGCATTTCCGTGTCATCACTGCGACATTCGATAGCAAGGGCACCTTGCCCTACAGCTGGAATCAATTCATCGGCTGTAAAAACTTGAGTGATTTGATCGGCGAGGCCCAAACGTTTAAGACCGGCCTGAGCCAACACGATGGCATCAAAGTTTTCTTCTTCCAGTTTACGAAGTCTGGTCTGTACATTACCGCGCAATACATTAATCTGTAAATCCGGACGATGATGTAAGAGTTGTGCCTGACGACGCAAGCTGCTGGTTCCCACTTTAGCGCCCTGCGGCAATTGGTCGAGGGTCTTATATTTTGGCGAAACCAAAGCATCGCAAGGAGTTTCACGTTTTGTAATGGCCCCCAAGGTCAACCCTTCCGGCAAATCCGTAGGCATATCTTTTAAGCTGTGAACAGCAATATCAATGGAGCCTTCGCGCATGGATGCTTCCAATTCTTCCGTGAAAAGTCCTTTACCACCGATGGCGGCTAAGGGCTTTTCTAAAATACGGTCACCCTTGGTGCTGTGGTGAACAAGTTCAACTTCACAACCGGGGAACAGTCGTTGTAGCTCAGAGCCGACAAATTCAGCCTGCCATAAAGCCAAAGCACTGCTGCGCGTACCTATACGAATTATATTTCTCATAAGGATTTTCGCTCCTTTTCTAAGTCAAACATATCATGGAACAGTTTCCAGTATTCATTTTCTTCGTCTTTACCGGCCACTTCGCCAAAGCGAATCATCGGATCGCGTAACAATTTACGCACAATCATGCGGGACATGTTGTCCATAATTTTGCGCAGGCGATCATCCGCATCCGGTAATTTTGCTAAGGCGCGGTGTAATTCGCGTTTGCGAGTACGTTCCGCTTTATCACTTAAGAGTACCATCATCGGACGAACGGACAAGTACCCTAATTTTTCCTCTATTTCATCAATTGCTTCAGCAATTATCGGTTTCGCTTTTTCCGCTTCCAATTCACGCTGATGTTTATTTTCTTCAACAACGCTCTCCAAGGAGTCAATATTAAATAAGTACACATCATCAATTTCGGATACATCCGGGTCAATATCACGCGGAACGGCAATATCAATCATCACAATAGGGTTACCTTGACGATTAGCCGCAATTTTAGCCGCTTCTTCGGGCCCGATTATATAATGCGGTGCGCCCGTGGAGGTAATTAAAATATCCGCCTCTTTGGCTTGATCGATAAAGCTGTCAAAGGAAATAGCCTGACCGCCGAATCGTTTAGCCAACGCTTCCGCTTTATGGTAAGTTCGATTGGATACAAAAATGCTCTTAACCCCTTTGGACTGAAGATGGGTAGCCGTCAATTCACTCATTTCACCGGCTCCCAAAACAAGCACTTTTGCCTCACTCATCGGTTTTGTCAGGCAATCTTCCGCCAAATTTACCGCCGCATAACTTACGGATACCGGCGTATTGGCAATGCCTGTAACGGTGCGCACTTTTTTTACCGACACTGATGGCTCGTTGGAAAATGATATTAAAAATAGGACCGGTCAAGCCGCGACTATACGCCGAAATATAGGCCATCTTAAGCTGACTTAATATCTGACCTTCCCCGAGCACCAACGAATCGAGGCTGGATGCTACATTAAATAAATGTGCCAATAAATCGTGTCCTTCATACATGAAGAACCAGTCATCTTCAATCTCCATGTCTTCGACGCCTTTTAAATGCTGTAATAAATGAAGCATGAACTGTTTCGGATTTTCCACATCTTCCAACACCGCATATAATTCGGTACGATTACATGTAGATAAAAGGACACATTCCGCTACTTGTTCATGTTCATACACATGATTAATGGCTTCGCTTATTTCCGTTTTATCAAAAGAAAATACTTCACGCACGTTTACCGGTGCACTTCTATGATTTAAACCTAATACGATTAATTTCATCGCTCAATATATCCTCCACACATTTCCAATCACCCTCTATTATCTTAATCAACTCTTTTTGACCTAAATGTTTTTGCCAAAATTCTTCACGTTCCGCCGGCGTTGTCAAAAGCTCACGTACCGTTTTACGCATTTCTCTGAGAGCCGGCAACATCTCGGCTACTGCCCCATAGCGATTAGCCAAGTCTTTTTTGATTAAACGACTTAATCGAGGACTTACCCGTCCGGTAAATATGGCAAATTCCAAATCTCCCACTGTTACCGTCGCCGGAAAGGTAAAATCACAATCACTGCGGTCATCCGCCCGGTTTACCAAGGCCCCCAAGCTCTGGCCTTCTTAGCACACATTGCATTGAGCTCACTGTCACTCGTTGCCAATAACACAAAATCCGCTGCCAAATCAACGGATTCATCATAAGCCGCTTTTTGCCACACTAATTGATTGTCAGCGGCCCACTCGGCTATCTTAACCGTCACTTCGGGACTTACTACGGTTACTTTGGCGCCTTCCTTAAGGAACAGCCCGATTCGGCGCTCCGCTACGGCACCGCCGCCGATAACCAAACAACGTTGACCGGTCAGTCGTAAGGCCATTGTAATCATATTGCCTCACTTTCTTAGAACTTCATTTTATCTTTTTTATGAAATTCTTTCATATGTTCTTTATATCAAAATCGGCTTGATATAAATCAAGCGATTAACACTCTATTTATTTATTATCTTCGCTTGTTTCCGTGGATGCTGCTTCTTCAGCCTGTTCCACAGCCGCCTGAGCCGCCAATACATCCTCGGCTACGCCGGCATTACTATGAATTGTTGAATTGTCTTCGGCTGCTGCCGCAATTACTTCATCGATATTAACTTTCTCAAGTTGTACTTTGCTGTCACCTAACACATAGCCATCCACCATTTGCATTTGCGAGTTCAAAAGGGATTCCATACGGGCTTTGAAAACAGCTACTTCATTACGAATGACTGCATATTTTTCGCAACCTTCACGCAACTGACGTTCAGCTTCCGCAATAATTTGACGACGTTGCTGTTCGGCTTCCTGAATGATGAGATCTGCTTCTTTACGAGCAGAATTTTTAACATTTTCGCCCGTTTCCTGAGCCAATACTAAAGCATCATTCATAGTAGCTTCCATTTTTTCGTATTGAGCAATGCGTTTTTCGAGTTGTTCAATTTTATCCGTCATTTCACGATTATCGCGATATAAGGTTTCATAATCATGGACCAATTCGGCCATAAACGCGTTAACCGCTTCCTTGTCGTACCCACGAAAGCCTGTTTCAAACTCTTTATTGTGAATATCCATTGGTGTAATCATACAGCTTACCTCCTAATTTACATGAATCGTTTGAGATAGACACCGATGCGCCCCTTGCGAGAGGTGCCGGTAATTTCCTCAATTTTCATTCGTCCACGACCTCGAAGCGATATAATATCTCCTTCTTTGACTTCTTGTGCCGGTCCCTTGGCCGGTTGCCAGTTTACTTGCACAAGTCCCGCATTGATTGAACTAACCACTTTGGTGCGGGATACGCTGAATCCGGAAGAAGCTACCGCATCCAGCCGCAAAGAAGCAACCGTGGTTCGTATTTCTTTAATTTTTTCTTCTTTCGGTTGGATTTCGGCTATATCCATATCATCCACCGAAACGGACACCATGGCGATTTTTGTAAAATTCTGTTTCACATAGTCCGCCATTGCAGCATCCACTATTAATTGAGCACCACCGGTTTGCATAATAATATCACCGAAATTGGTGCGCTCAATGCCAAGCCCCATGAGCGAGCCCAACACATCACGATGAGTAAGCAAACGGAAACGCGGATCCCATGACACTTTTAAGGCTTTAATGCCTAAATCTACGGTGCCTTGAAAATCGGCTTCTACGAATGCTACGCGAATGCGCTCGGCTCCTTCATAGCCACCGCCGAATTCTACCTTAAGTTGCGGTAAATTCGCTTTAATTGCGTCGGCAATCACAAGTCCTGCCGGCGACATAAACTCGGTCACCCGATATGGCTTGCCCGCCACCACTTGCTCGGCTAAGTCGAGCATGCGGCGAGCTTCTTCGCCACTACCGGATGCTTCAAAATATCGAATTAATTTTTCTTTATCTTTCACAAATCCTCCTAATGCTTGCCAAGTTCCAAAGAGCGTTCATAACATGCCACAACACCCTCTTGCAAGGCGGAGCGAAGGCCTTCTTTTTCCATTTTGGCAATGCTGCAATCGTCGTACCGCCCGGAGACGTTACTTGATCGCGCAATACCGCCGGATGATTCCCCGTTTCGAGTGCCATTTTACCGGCACCGAACAAAGTATACGCAGCCGCTTTAATGGCCACTTTACGGGTCAATCCCAACCGCACGCCCGCATCAGCCAAAGCATCCATGATAACGAATGCATAGCCCGGGCCGGATCCGGAAATCGCCGTCAACCGTTCCAAATCGGCTTCGGAACAAACGACGGCTTCACCGATGGCCCCAAATAAGGCACTCAGTTCAGCCGTAACGGTTTCATTGCCTTTACTGCCTGCCGTAAGCGCCGTCAAGCCGGCTCCCACCACCACAGGTGTATTCGGCATAGCACGATACCATACGGCCTGCGGAATCGCCGCTTCCAAAGTACTAAGGGTTACGCCTGCCGCCACGGACAAACAAGTTGTCCCGGCCGGCAAGATTTTGAATTGCGGCAATACTTCAGGCAATACTTGCGGTTTGACTGCCCAAATGACAGTTTTAACATCCTTTATATCAGGCAATTCAGTGCCTGCATTGACGTTTAATTCTTCACGCAATGCGTGGGCACTGGCTTCAGTTTTTACTAATACATATACAGCTTGGGGCTCAACCAAGCGATTAGCTAAGGCACACGCAAAATGGCACCGCCCATCGCACCGGCTCCAATGAATAAAATTTGGCCTGCCATGCTGACCTCCTATTATAATTGAGGTTCTTTCCATGTGATTGATCCGACATGTGTTATAGCTCTTGTCGTTATAATCAACTGTTACATTTACGGGTACACAAATAAAAATATCTTTACCGATTTTTTCCAATTTGCCGTCTAAAGCAAAGGTGGCGCCGCTCACAAAATCAACAATGCGCGCCGATTCATGAGGGTCGGTTTTTTCAAAATTAATTACTACGGGACGCATATCGCGAAGTTCGTTAGTAATACGTTCGGAATCTTCAAATACTGTTGGTTCGACAATGACTACTTTCATTGAATTAGGACGTTGGGCCACGGTGTTATATCCTCCTGTTTTTGCGGGACGAAATGCTGAACTTGTTGTGTTGGTCTGCGGTGCCGTCTGCGGAACCGGCTCATCATAATCAGGACCTGAATTTTCCGTGTATTCATCTTCATCATATACGTCATGGTCATTACCAAAAAACATTTGCTTAATACTATTCCAACTTAAACTCATTAATAAACCCTCCTACAACGCGCTATTTTAATCATATACTCGGTTACCAAAAATTGCGGTGCCAACGCGAATCATATTCGCGCCTTCTCCCAAAGCCACTTCAAAGTCATGGGTCATTCCCATGGACAAATATTCAATCTGTCCTTCCGGGAATTGGGATTTCATATCCTCATATAATGCATGGGCTACTCGAAAAATAGGACGAGCCTCTTCAGGATCTTCGAAAAAAGGTGCCATGCACATCAATCCTTTGACTCTTACATTCGGCAATGTCTTCGCATAATCGCGCACTTCCGGAAAGTCCTCTACTGTCAACCCGGACTTACTTGCTTCCCGAGCCACATTGACTTGCAGCAAAACATCTTGTATTTTGCCACATTTAGCGGCCACTTTATTTATCTCATCCAGTAGCTTACTGCTATCTACAGAGTGTATTAAGGAAAACAATGGAACAGCTTGTCGCACTTTTGTTCATTTGCAAATGACCAATCAAGTGCCATTCCAGCTCCGGTCCATTGTAAGTCAACAACTTCTCCTTCGCTTCCTGGACCCGATTTTCTCCCACTGTGCGGACGCCTAATTGCGCCACCGTTTCCACTGCTGATACAGGATGATTTTTTGTCACAGCTATGAGCGTTACCCGGTCAGTGCGACCTGCTTTCGCCATGGCATCAGCCATCCGCTTTTGCACAGCTTCCAACGCGTCTTTTATCATAGCTTACCCCCTTATGCACCAGCATACGCTCGTTAGTGCATGTAAAAAATACTTTCATGCGATAATATTATATAATAAATAAGCTAAAATGCCAATGAAAATATGAGTAAATCGGTCATTTCTTCTGTTTTCTAAGCATTGCAAATAATGCCATTCGACCGGTTTTGCCAAACTCACGACGATACGAATAACAACCGGGTGCCGTCATACTATCTGTAGGAGACACGGTAATCTGCTGTAAAGGTACGCCGATTTGGCGTAAATCCTGCACGATAAACTGCTGCAAATTAACATGCGGCGTCTGAATTCCCTTGTCTGCCCGATAGCGATAACCGACAATCTGATCCGGAATATAGGATGCTTTGCGAAAGGTTTCCGCCAGTCTTCACTAACTTCGAAGGAATTATAATGAATGGACGGGCCGAGGTATACATGACAGTCTTGCGGCCGTGTACCATAGGCATTCCCCATCGCTTCCATCGTCAAAATCGGCACATGACCGATAGTCCCGCGCCAGCCGGCATGAATGACCGCTACGGCATGGTGGTTCGGGTCATACACCAAAACGGGCACACAATCGGCTACCAAGAGTAATAACGGTACTTCTTCCAAGCAGGTAAATATGGCATCACTATTAGGGATAGCTTTGTCCATCTGAAAAGCACCGGCCCCCACATTCGCTTCCGTCACTTCGGAAATCTCCGTGCCGTGCACCTGCTGCGCACAGGTTAACAGCTCCGGTCCGACCCGTAAATGTTTGGCCAAACGGCGGCGATTTTCCCAAACGGCTTCTATATCATCGCCTACATGAAGGCCTAAATTAAATGAATCAAAAGGCTTCTTAGAAACACCGCCAAAGCGCCGGGTCACACCGTGCATCAGTGGAAAACCTGTCAATGTGGCATCTGCTTCAAATTCAAAGGGACGTCCCGGAAAACCGCCACCTTCGCGAATTACGGTTCTATTCTGTCGTGCCATAATCACACCCCGTTTCATTACAAACCCCGCAGCGCCTACAGCCGGCTTGGCAAGGCGCTGTATATGTTTCCGTCAAACTCCGTTGCCACTCAGTCGCCAAGTAACCTTCGGCCAATTGCATATCCAGCATGTCCCAAGGAAGCGGCTCAGTTAGTTCTCTTTCTCGATATAAAGCGCTATCCATATCATAATCAAATTCACGGCAAGCGTTTTTGAAAGCTTTCGCGCCGCATTTTCAGCGGCATAGGCAATAATCTCACCCAAACGGCGATCACCGCGCGCCAGCACACCTTGAATATAGGCTTCTTTCGGTGATTCCACGAGCACCTCAATGCGTCGGTTCTTGCCAAGCGCTTTCTTGATTGAATTCAGCTTCTTCGTCACTTCTTTTTGGTTCGCCATAGGCATCCATTGAAACGGCGTAAACGGCTTCGGTATAAACGGATTGACACTCAAGGTCAAACGCCCTTTACACCCTGCATCCTGCATGTAGCCGAACACATCATTCGCCATAGTCACAATGGCCTCAATATCTTCATCCGTCTCCGTAGGCAAACCAACCATGATATAGAGCCGAATATGCGGAATGCCCGCCTTCGCCGCCAAGGTTACGGCCTTACGCATATCCTCATTGGAAATGCCTTTGTTAATAACCCGGCGCAGCTGTCACTGCCTGCTTCCGGTGCTATAGTAATCGTCTGTTGGCCACTGGCGGCGAGTCCATCCACTACGGCTTGGGTCAACGAATCGGCCCGTAAGGAGGCACAGGAATAACGCAAACCTTTTGAACGAATATAAGTCACCAACTCATCAATATCAGGATAATCGGAAATAGCGGCGCCCATGAGTCCCACTTTCTTGTTTAACTCAGCCGCCCTATCTACGCCGGCTTTCAGTAAATCAAGTTTACGCAAACGCGGTGTGCGATAGCAATAACCGGCCATGCAGAAGCGACAATGCCGGCCGCAACCGCGGGCCACTTCTACGATGTACATGGCCCCGAATTCCGTATAATCCGTGGTGATTACCGTTTCCCCCACTGATTCCAACTGTCGCCAATGGCGTGTAACACGAGGCAGATTGTCTTTGGCGGAATCTTCTGCTTGCCTTCCAGATTTCGCTTCAAAACCTGTTTCAAAAGCTCCATCTGAATTCATATTATAACCGGCAAAATCACCATTTTCATCATATTGCGGTTCATAGAATTCCGGTACATACACACCTTCCAAGCGACTTAGATTTTTCAAAATATCAATACGCGACTCATTATTCAAACGCCCCTCTTCGATAACGCTTAGCATTTTCGAAATAAGTTCTTCCCCTTCACCGATGATAAACGCATCAATAAAATCCGATAACGGCTCCGGATTAAACGTAGCACAGGGACCGCCGGCAATTACGATAGGATCGCGCTCGATGCGATGAATTCGTTTCACCGGCACACGACCTAATTTCAAAAGCTGCGGTATATTAAAATAATCCATCTCAAAGGTAATATCGATACCGATAACATCACATTCATTGAGTGGTCGTTGCGTCTCCACACTCATAAGCGGCAAACGATGTTTTTCATAATCACGAAGCTCCGACGAGGCCGGCATAAAATACCGTTCACCACAACTTCGTTCACGTAAATTCACTTCTTCATATATAATCTGCAACCCCAAATTACTCATCCCTACGAAATACGTATTCGGATAGACCAAACCAACTTTAAACGGTTTGTGAGGATTGCTTTCTACACGGCTTACTTCATTGGCTCTAAGCGATTGTAAGCCATTTAGTATTTCATTTCTTGTCACGGCGCAACCTCCTCGAGCAAAACACATCTTAATTATTAATTATAGCACGAATTCAATACACAGCGAAAATAAAAGGGCATGAGGTAAATAAAAGGAGCACTCTCAGTTTTAGCCGGAGCACTCCTTACAATATTTAACCCTTACTGTTTTTAAAAAATCTAATTTTAATTCAACGAATTAACCATGCCTTCTTCCGCTGTTTCCCCTTCCAGCGCGGCATCTGTTTTAATAGCCTGACGCTTACTAAGGTACAAACGCCGAAGGTAATGCTGCACACAATCCATTCCAAATAGATTACATGTGGCACGATGCGTACGGCCGGCACGAAATTCCAGGCAAGCAATGTTACTACAGCCGCCACCAAAGTGTAGAACGCACCGATACGGCTGCAATATTTAGGTGCGAACAAGGTCATCAAGACGATAACCGCGAAAGCTGCCATAAGGCTTAAGCCCTGCATCAAGGTAGCGATGATGCCGCTGATAGTCAGTGCGAAGATGAATGTCATGAGCCCCATAACCACGATGGCAATTTTGGTAATAAGCGTATATTTTTCATCAGTTACATTCGGATTGATAAAACGTTTGTAAATATCCTGGGAGAATAAAGTACCGGAGCTCAACAATAAATTACAAGCGGTACTTACATCGGCTGCCCAAAGGGCTGCCAAGGTCAAACCGGCCAAAAGCGGATGAAGCGAAACGATTAATTTCGGTAAGGCCAACGCCGGTGCCAAGCCGGGATACAATTCAGCCGCGATTACGCCAAGTAGGCACTGATGAAACCGATTGGCAACATAATGAGGCCGCCCAAGATGAACCTTTACGTGCGATGCCCACCGTTTTGGCACCAAGCGAAATTTGAATGATACTCTGCAAGGATAGATTAACGGTAATCAAGGTAACAATCCAAGTCAAAATCGTCATGCCTCCAACACCGTCTACCAAATCAAACATATGAGGCATCGGTGCCTGTGCCTCGATGGCGGCGGTACCGCCAATCATAACAACGGCCATATAAGCAGCGGCAGAAATGCCGATATATTTAAGGGTAACATTCAACAAATTGGAGATGCTGGCGGACCACATGCCGCCCATCATAGTAACGCCGATGAAAACGATGGCACTCATGATCATGCCCGTTGTTACGGTGAAAACATCCGGCAATAAAGCGGCCAAAATGGTACCGCCCGCCACATATTGCAAACTCATAACACAAAGTTGAACCATGATTTGAATCACGATCCTGCAATACGGCTCTTTTTATCATAGTAGCGCTCCAGCATTTCCGGAACCGTCGTAATCTGCAAACGACGATACCGTTTCGCCACCGTAAGGCCCATCACAATGGCCCCAAGGCCCCAAGCGGCCGTGTACCAGCCGGCGGAAATACCTTTTACATAGGCCTGTTCGGCTCCCCCGATGGTGGATGCCCCGCCAACGGCCAAACCGACGATAGATACGGTAATAAGCGGTGTTGTCATACGACGCCCGGCGAGCACATAATTTTCCGCCTTGCCCGTCGTCAATTTGCGCGACGCCCAGGAAATCACGAAGAGTAATACCACATACAGCCCTACAATCACAGTTGAAATAGTCATTTAAATCGCTCCTCTCTCTGGTGATTGGGCATATCACCGGCCGTCCGCCTTTTTCTCAAAACATCATATTAGCAAAATCGCCAACTATGAAATAAAAATCGCCCTAAAAAGGGACGATGACGAATCGCGGTACCACCCTCATTGACGATTTCGGAGTATAAAAAAAGAGGGTAGTACCCAAGGGACGGAATATCCGCGGTACCACCCTCATTATCTCGAATCGACCAACTCATAGTTCTTCTAACGACAACCACGCCGGCGCAGCCTACTTAATTCAGCCTTGCAGTTCGGAAAGGAACTTCACACTGTAATCACTGCCGTTTTACACCAACCAACGGCTCTCTGCGCATGCCTTACAGGGCTACTTTCTTTCGTCATAACTTTTACGTTGCTTCCTGCTTTCGAGCTTTGCAATTATGTTGCCCGCTACACTAAGCATTCTGCTTTTTTAAATTGAAATCATTATACGAGAAAACATTTGTCCATGTCAAGCGAAAATTTGGGTTATAGGACATTTTGAGTTGGTAATTTAATCCCATAGATAGTTAGGATATGGATCTGAGAAATGAAAATCACTCCATACAATAGCATCGCCCCAGGTTGGAATAGAATCTTCTAATTTTTCTCT
>ENA-OQBT01000537-OQBT01000537.1-human-gut-metagenome-genome-assembly--contig:-NODE-537-length-22355-cov-2.648326_pt1 | contig 22355 bp, 32 predicted proteins | sample MGYA00242749_ERZ504557 | MGnify/ENA primary metagenome ERZ504557 (study PRJEB26092, sample SAMD00036243) | human gut metagenome | host: Homo sapiens | study: EMG produced TPA metagenomics assembly of... | reverse complement strand
CGGTGTCCGGCGCCGACGAGGGCGCCGATGACCAGACAGGCCCCGCTCAAAGCGCCGCAGACACAGCCCGACCGGCCGATGCCGCCGCCCATGCCCGAAGCCATGCGGATGGCCACGTCCGGCAACTGGAGGTTCATCGTATCGTTACAGGTCTTGATGACCGATTCGATACAGTTATTGCCCTGCAAATGATACTGTTCTGCTAATTTATATTCTCTTTCCATGAGGATCAATCCTTTCGTAATTAACTCCGGCCTTCGCCGTCCTTGAGATCGTCGGCGATCTTGTGGAGGACCTTCTTGGCCTGCTGACGGCGATGCCAGTACCACAGGCCGCCGTAGACGATGGCGATGACGATGAGGACGATGGTCAGGCGCATAGAATGTTCTTCCATCATGACCAGGTCGTGGCCGACCAGGACTTCGCAGGCTACAGACGGCAATTTGCCGATGAAGCAGCCCAGGATATAGTCGCGGTAGCTGATGCGGCTCAGCGCCCCCAGGGCCGTGACCAGGCCGTTCGGCGAATACGGGACGGCCCGGGCCAGGGTCATGGCCTGCCACGTACTGTAGTGGTCGAGCTTGCTGAGCATGCGGCTCTTCTCGATGACCTTCTTGGCTTATGGCGGAACAGGTCCGCATGAAGAAGAAGCTGATGATGACGCCGATAGTCTCGGCCACCCAGGAGACGACGGTCCCGCCGACGACGCCGAAGAGGACGCCGTTGGCCGTGGAAATGAAGATGGACGGCAGGAAGCCGACGATATTGATGACGATGTCGATGATCATGCTGACCAGGACGGCCCAGGCGCCGAAGGAGCGCAGGTAGTCGATGGTCCCCTGCATATTGCCGCTCGTCGACAGCTGCCAGACCGTGCGGTAAAAGTCAGGGATGGCCACATAAATCGCGGCCAGCATGATCACTAAAACGGCAAAGAAAGCGATTTTGATATGTGTTTCATGAATCTGCTGCGTAGTCATTCGGATGCCTCTTTCTATTTTCGTTCCTGCATCTTGGCCATTTCGGCGATCTTATCGTGCTTGAGCTTGGTCAGGTACATGGACCCGCCGATGATGAGCACGCCGCCGGCAACGGTCAGGCCCGTCAGGATTTCGCCAAAGATGACGAAGCCCCAGAGGCGTTGAAGAAGACGCCGATATAGGAAACGAAGCTGACGACGACGGGATTGGCCGTCGCATAAGCATTGGTCATCCAGATCTGAGCGATGACGCTGAACAACGCCAGGCCGCCATAATAGATCCAGTCGCCATGAGCCGGCATGACGAAGCCGCCGGTCAGGGCCATGAGGACGATGCCGGCCAGGGCGGCACAGACCAGGAAGTACAGGACGACTTCATACGGGTGATGACGGCCGGAACCGGTGAGCTTGCTCACGTCGTGTAGGCACCGGCGGCAAAGACGGCCTGCCCCAGGGCGAACAGGGAATAGACGTTGAAGGACGAAAAATTCCAGGGCCGGACGACGAGGCAGCCGCCGATGAAGATGATGAGCAGCGGCAATTTCGAACCAGGCGGCAGGACTTCCTTGAGGAAAAGCGCCGCGAAGAGCATGACGAAGAACGCCGACAACTGGGAGATGATGGATACGTCGGCCAAGGGCATACCGCGGAGGGCATAGAAGATGCAGATCATGCCGATGCCGCCGAGGACACCGCGCAGGGTCAGCGTCGGTATGTCCTGCTTCGACAGATGTACATGCTGGATGCGCATGAGCCCCAATATCAGAAGGCACTGAGGAAGCCGCGGAAGAACGCGATTTCCCCAGTGCTCGTCGTATAGGACAATTCTTTTACGATGACATTCTGGATACTGAAGGCCAGGGCTGATAAGATAGCGTAAATAACCCTTTACTCAAACCAAAGGCCTCTTTTCCTAGTGCTTGGCAGCGATGGCGTCGACAAAAGCCAGGACGGCTTTCTTCATGTCTTCTTTGTCGATAGAATCGCTGAAACGGACCGGTTTATCTTTGAGGTCAGCCAGGGGCTTGGGCAGGGCAATGCCCGTGACACTGCTGATGTCGGCCAGCATGTCGAAGGGATCATCGCTCTGGCGCAGGGCCAGGGCTTCGCAGATGACCGGCGGGAATTTATAGGGATGAGCCGTCGCCATGACGACAGTGTGGCGGCCTTCGTCCAGGCCCTGGCGGTGGCGGTTCATGCCGACGCCGTAAGCGACCGCCGTATGGGGATCGAGGAGATAGCCAAAATCATTGTAGACGTGGTTGATGACGGCCTTCGTTTCGTCATCGTCGATCCAGCCGCCTTCAAATTCCTGGCGGAGGGTCTTCAATTCCGCTTCCGAAACGCTCATCTTCCCCGTTTCCAGCAGGTCTTTTTCCCACTGGGCGACCTTTTGGGCATTCTGGCCGGCGACGTAGAACAAGAAGCGTTCAAAGTTGCTCGACAAGAGGATATCCATAGACGGGCTCGACGTCGTATAGAAATCGCGGTTCATATCGTAGACGCCGGTTTCAAAGAAGTCGGCCAGGACCTTGTTCTGATTGGATGCACAGATCAGTTTGCCAATGGGGATGCCCATTTTCTTGGCGAAATAGCCGGCCAGGATATTGCCGAAATTCCCTGTCGGGACGATGACGTCGAATGTTTCGCCTTCGCTGATGGCGCCATTATCGACGAGGGAGACATACGTCGATACATAGTAAGCGACCTGCGGGAACAAGCGGCCGATGTTGATGGAGTTGGCGCTGGAGAAGAGGACGCCTTTTTCGTTGGCATAGGCATTGACTTCGGCGCTGGTGAAAACGCGTTTCAAGAAGCTCTGAGCGTCGTCGAAATTGCCGTAAATGGCCGAAACCTTGACATTGTCCCCTTCCTGCTTCTGCATCTGCTGCTTCTGCATGGGGCTGACGCCTTCGCTGGGATAAAAGACCATGATATTCGTACCGGGTACATCTTTGAACCCTTCCAGGGCGGCTTTACCCGTGTCGCCGCTGGTCGCCGTCAGGATAAGGATATCCCGGTCTTCTTTTTCCTGCTTCTTGGCCGCCGTCAGCAAGTACGGGAACAACGACAGGGCCAGGTCCTTGAAGGCCAGCGTCCGGCCGTGGAACAGTTCGGCAATGGACAAATCCGTATCGATGGAATGGAGCGGTACGATGCGGTCATCGCGGAAAGTCGTATCATTGTAGGCCGAAGCAATCATCTGCTTCCGTTCTTCCGCCGTGAAATTCGTAAAGAAATGGGACAAGACGGCTTCGGCGATGTCCTGATAGGATTTGTCGGCCAGGTCTTTATAAGACAGGACATTTTCCGGGAATGATTCCGGTACATAAAGGCCTCCGTCAGCAGCCAGCCCATGCAAGAGTGCATAAGACGGCGAAACACATTCGTCAGATCGTGTACTTCTAAAATTCATCGATAAAATCCCCCTTTTTGGCTAACCTCATAGAATGGCTATAAGTAGTTCTATTATAATGGGAAATCCCCATATTGTCCACTGTTCCTCAAGGACTGACGGGCATTTTCCGCTTATCTTTCGGCCCCGGCGTCTCTTTGTTTTACCAGTAATCTGTAGTATAATGGAAAGGTAAACGATAAACTTGATAAGCATCCGCAGAAATGAGGTATACCATGGAAAAATTAGCCATCATCGACATGGGCTCTAACTCCATCCGCTTTGTCGTCATGCAGATTGCCGACAACCAGTCCTATTCCCTGCTCTACCAGGAAAAGGAAGCCATCCGCCTGGGCCACGGCCTGAGCCAGACCGGGGTCATCAGCGAAGAAGGGGTGCAGCGGGCCCTGACCTGCCTGCACGTCTATAAACACATCATGGAAGTCATGGACATCCATGAATGCCGGGCCTGTCGCGACAGCAGCCGATCCGCAATGCCAGACGAACAGCGAGCTTCTTGCAGCGCATCAATGCGGAAACGGGCATCACGATGGAAGTCATCAGCGGCGAACGCGAAGCGTACTTGGGTTATCTCGGCGTCATCAACACCATTGCCATGAAAGATTTCCTCATCTTCGACCTGGGCGGTGCCAGCGTCGAAATGACCTTGGTCCGCAATGGCGAAGCCGTTCATTCTCTGTCGGTCCCCATCGGCGCCGTCACGCTGACTGAAAAATTCGGCACCCAGGCAACCCGGACGCCGACGCCATTGCCAGCCTGATGAAATTCGTCCGCAAAAAAATGGCCGCCGTCCCCTGGATCCAGGACATCCACCTGCCCATCGTCGGCATCGGCGGCACAGCCCGTAATTTCGCCAAGATGGACCAGCGGGCGACGAATTACGAATTGTCGAAGCTCCACAACTACATCATGCCCTTGGACCACTTCGAAGGCCTGTACCAGGAAATCACGACGCGGACCAGCGCCAACCGCAAGAAAATCGCCGGGCTGTCCAGCGAACGGTCAGACCTCATCGTCGCTGGTGCTGCCGTCATCAAGACCATCTTCGACATGACGGGCAGTCCGGAAATGGTCGTCAGCGGCTGCGTCTCCGCGAAGGCTTGTTCTATGAATATTATGCCTCCTACTGCCATCTGCCTCGCCTCGCTTCGACGACATCCTCGATTTCAGCGTCAAGAACTTCCTCGGGACCCTGAGCGGCGTCATCATCAACCAGGCCCACTACGACCAGGTCACGCGCATCGCAACGCAGCTCTTCGATCAGCTCCAGCCCCTCCACGGCTATGGCCCGCGGGGAACGCCTCTTATTACAGACGGCAGCCCGCATGCACGACGTCGGCAAGATTGTCAACTTCTACAATCACGCCCGCCACTCGGCCTTCATGATCGCCCACGCTCCGCTCTACGGCCTGACCCAGGTCGAACAGATCATTACCGGCTTCATCGCCGGCTTCCACCACGGCATCAGCCGCAAGATCATCCGGGCCTACCGCTATGCCAACATGGCTCGGCTGAAGACTGGATTATGATCCGCAAGCTCTCGACCATCCTGGCCCTGGCCGAAGCGTCGGACCTGACGTATGAACAAATCGTCACCAACGTCGAAGTCACGCTGGCCGAAAACGTCGCCGTCATGATCCTCACGACGACACCGGGCTCGACATACAACGCGGCCGACTACGAAATGAAACAACTGAGCAAACAATTCAAAAAAGAATTCGGTGCCTCCCTGCTCCTCGTCTGGAAATAAGGGGGCCGGGTGAAAAAGGCGCTGTCCTATGAAGACAGCGCCTTTTTGTGTTTGAAGTTGAAAGTTTGATGAAGGAGCCTCGCATGATGCAGAAGCTTCGTGCGACAGGGCCCTTTTTCTCTTATCGCCGCGTCATGTCGGCGGCGGTGACGTCGGGATGGTGGTACTGGTCTTCGGCGAGGACCTTTTTTCCATGGACGGTGACGGCCTGCTGGGGACACCAGTGGACACAGGCCAGGCAATGGCTGCAATGGGACCCGATGACGGCTCGTTTGGCCGTACAGATGATATTGCTCACGGGCAGATGCGGGCACAGAGGCCGCAGGCAATGCAGCGGTCCCCGTCGACGGAAGGCGTCAGCAGCGTTCCCCGGCACGGCGGACCAGGCCCAGGTTCATGAGCCAGGCCGATGCAGACGAACGGATGGCGTCGGTATCCCGGATCTGCCTGCGTATCTTATCGGCGGCAGCGGCAATCAGCTCATCGGCGTGGTCCAGGCGGTTCGTGTCGTAGCGGATATGGCGGCGCGACGCGATGGTGCTGTTGGCGATCATCGGCAAGACGGCGCCATACGACAAGGCACACTGCTGGTGCTGCAAAATCCGGTCCATCGTCTTGAGTGCCCGGCCGGCCGTACTGCCGCAGGTGGCGATGCCATAGAAATACGTCGATTTCTGGAACCGGACTTGTCTGATGAAATCCTGTACGGGGTCAGGAAGGTCCCCGAAATAGACGGGAAAGACGAAGCCGATGATGCGGTCCTGGATGCGCTGGCACCGTTCGTGGATAGCCGAAATGGGCACCGCCGTATCACCGGTCAGTTCAGCCAGTTTCTTGGCCACATATAATGAATTTCCCGTTCCTGAAAAGTAAAGAATCATAAGGCTCACCTCAGAGACCGCACTGCAAATTTCCCTTTTGCAGACGGACGGTATTTTACATCCATTATAGCATGAAACCCTGTCATTTGTCTTGATACATTTGTCTTTACACGTATCCGCGTTCACAAAGGCTGACGAAAGTCCCGTCGCCGATGATGATATGGTCGAGGACGGGGATTTCCATGATCTGGCCGGCATCGGCAATGCGTTGGGTGACGACGATGTCCTCGTGGCTCGGTTCAGGGTTCCCCGACGGGTGGTTGTGGACCAGGACGACCGCCGCCGCATTGTAGCGCAAAGCATAACGGAAAACCTCCCGCGACTTGGCCAGGCTGGCGTTGATCGTACCGATGGTCAAAGTCCGATAGGCGATGAGCTGGTTCTTCGTCGATAAATAGACGGCGCCGAACTGTTCCTGCGGCAAAAAGCGCAGGTCTTCCATGACATAGCCGGCAATGGCCTGGGGCGTACTGAAATCGGGTGCCGCTTCCTTGACATGCTGCCGGGAAATGCGCCGTCCCAGCTCGACAGCGGCACAGACCGTGACGGCCTTGTCCGTCCCGATACCGGGAATCTGGCAGAGGTCACCGATACTGGTATCGCTGAGATAACAAATGTTTTCCCCTGGCAGGGAATGGAGGACCTGCCGCGACACATCGAGGACGGATTGTCCCTTCGTACCCGTCCGCAATAAAATCGCCAGCAAATCCTGATCGGTCACAGCGGCCGGGCCGTGACGGAGGAATTTTTCCCGCGGTTTCTCACAAACAGCGAGGCTGCGGAAGGATCGCTCATACATGGACCTTGGCCTTGTGGAACAACTTGCATACCTGGGACAAGGGCAGGCCGACGACATTGGTATAGGAACCGTTGATTTTATCGACGAAAGCCGCAGCCCGGCCCTGTATGCCATAGGCACCGGCTTTGTCCAGCGGTTCCCCGGAAGCGACATAGGCTTTGATTTCCTTTTCACTGAGCCGTCGGAACCAGACCTTTGTTTCGACGACCTTCGTGTATTCCTTGTGGCCATTGATCAGAGCGATGCCCGTATAGACGGAATGTTTCCTTCCCGATAATTCGCGGAGCATCTCGATGGCCGCCGCTTCATTCTTGGGCTTGCCCAGCATTTCCCCATCGATGGCGACGATCGTATCGGCCCCCAGGACCCACTGGCCCGGGAATTTCTCGGCTACATCGCGGGCTTTCCCCAGAGCCTGGGCCTGGACGTATTTTTCCGGGTCCTTCTTTTTCGGCGATTCTTCATTATACGTACTCGGATTGACCATATAGGCGACGCGATTTGCGTCAACAGTTCGCGGCGACGGGGCGAACCAGAAGCTAAGATAAGCATGTAATCCCTCCTAAATTACTGAAGATGACGGAAGAGGATGGCTGCAGGATGACGCCGATGATGCTGAGCATGTTCGGAGCCAGGTGGATGCCAAACTGCAATTCCATGAGATAAAGATTGAGGTGAATATTCTGGATATTCAAGATTTCATAATGCTGCGTCAGCGCCGGCAGGATGCCCTTCAAGGCCGGGACCGCATACAACGCTTCCCCGACGATACCACCGAGGATGCCGCCGACGATGAGAAAGATAAAAAAGAACAGCAGGCTGTGTGAACCAGGGGTTTTCATGGACTACCTCCATTATACACGAAAGATACGAAGGGGCCGCCCTTTCTCATGAAATTCTAATCCATTCTGAGAAAGGCAGCCCCTTTTTTAATAAATGACCTTATTGATTTTTCTTTTTCTGCATTTTAGCCCACGTATCGCGGAGGCCGACGATGCGGTTGACGACGAAATGGTCTGCCGTCGTATCGGGATCAATGACAAAATAGCCCTGGCGCAGGAACTGGAACTTATCACCTACGTGGTACGTTGCCAATGTCTTTTCAGCCTTGCTGTGGTATACATCGAGGCTGTGGGGATTGATCTGGTCGAGGAAATCCTTGCTTTCCCCTTCTTCTTCGCTGCCATCGTCCTTGAGGAGATAATCATAGACGCGGGTTTCGACATCGACAGCATCTTCGGCGTTGACCCAGTGCAGCGTCCCTTTGACCTTGCGGTTGGCGTTGGCACCACTGCCGCTCTTGCTTTCCGGATCATACGTGCAGTGCAGTTCGACGATGTTGCCGTCTTCATCCTTGATGACTTCTTCGCACTTGATGATGTACGCATATTTGAGGCGGACTTCCTTGCCCGGAGCCAGGCGGAAGAATTTCTTGACCGGTTCTTCCATGAAGTCATTGCGTTCGATGTAGAGGTTCTTGCTGAACGTCATTTCACGCGTGCCCATGGCTTCATTTTCCTGGTTGTTGTCGGCTGTCATCGTTTCCGTCTTGCCGTCGGGATAGTTGGTGAGGACGACCTTGATCGGGTCGATGACCGTCATCAGGCGCGGTGCTTTCAGCTTCAAGTCTTCGCGGATGCAGTATTCCAAGAGAGAAATATCGACCAGGCTGTCAGCCTTGGCGACGCCGATGCGTTCGCAGAAATCACGGATCGATTCCGGCGTGTAGCCGCGGCGGCGGATACCGGAAATGGTCGGCATACGCGGGTCATCCCAGCCGCTGACGATGCCCTTTTCGACGAGGAGACGCAGTTTGCGCTTGCTCGTGATCATATTGGTGACATTCAGGCGGGCAAATTCGATCTGCCGCGGTTTCTGGCCTTCCGGATCGTCCCAGTCTTCGAGGACCCAGTTGTACAGCGGACGATGGGCTTCAAATTCCAGCGTGCAGATAGAATGTGTAATGCGTTCGATGGCGTCCGATACAGGATGAGCGAAGTCGTACATCGGATAGATGCACCACTTGTCGCCCGTCCGGTGATGCGAAGCATGGACGATACGGTAAATGACGGGGTCGCGCATATTGAGGTTCGGGCTGGCCATATCGATCTTGGCGCGCAGGACCTTTTCCCCATCGGCATACTTGCCGTCCTTCATTTCTTCAAAGAGCTGGAGATTTTCTTCGACACTGCGGTTGCGGTACGGGCTTTCCTTCCCCGGCGTATTGAACGTGCCGCGGTATTCGCGGATTTCATCACCCGACAGGTCATCGACATAAGCCTTGCCCAGGCGGATCAATTTCTTGGCATATTCATAGAGCTTATCGAAATAATCCGAAGCATAGAACATGCGGTCATCCCAATCGAATCCGAGCCATTTGACATCTCGCTTGATCGATTCGACATATTCCGTATTTTCCTTGGACGGATTGGTATCATCAAAACGGAGATTCGTCAGTCCGCCATATTTCTTGGCAATGCCGAAATTCAGGCAAATCGACTTGGCGTGGCCGAGGTGGAGATAGCCATTCGGTTCCGGCGGGAAACGGGTATGGACCCGCTTGCCATATGTATTCTTTTCGTTGTCTTCATCGATAATATTTTCAATAAAATTCTTGGTCGTTTCGTTATCCATCGATGCAACTCCCTTTCATATATGTATAAATGCCTTCAATACCACATTATACCGTGATTTACACCTATTTGGCAACCATTTTAGAGGGATTTGTGATGAGAGGCTGGTCCCGCCCGGAGCCATTGCAAATATGTCATATTCCGAGTACAATAAAGGTAATACGACTTAGGAGGTAATATACGTTATGCCTAGTGCAATGAGTATTCATTTTGAATCGGATCATCCTTTTATCGCCGTTCCTTTGGAATGTGAAACTATTGAGGATTTACAGGACCGGATCGACGAAATTTTGAAGAAACCTTATGACATGATTGCTTTTGATGCCGGCCTCTTCAACGGCACCATCAATTTGTCCCAGCTCTGGAACGCCTTGTTATTCATCGCCCGTGACGCAGAACAGCCGTCGGTGCTCTTTTCCTGCGATAAGAGCAAGCTGCCGGAAATGTATCAGACCGACAACGATTATGCTACGATTCTGCGCTTTGCCATCCGCTCGGCCCTCATCGACGCGGTCAAAATCGAAGGCAGCCTCGACGAAGATGATATCGACGATATCGCCGGCCAGGCCGTCGACCTGGGCAGTGTCCCCATCATCGTCATCCGTGCCGACCAAGGCGCAAAGGCCGATGAATTAGTCCAGAAGATGGAAAGCCGCTGGGATTTGGAAGCCAAGACCTTTGAACTGGCCGTCCCCGTCCAGACTCAGGAAGACATCCAGGCCCTGGAAGATGCGGCCAAAGCCTTCCACGAAGCCCATCATGACGCAACGGTCATCCCCCATCCTATCGGCAAAATTGCCAAGGAAGCCATGCTCCGCGGTGACACCTTCGGCGCACCCCTGCTCTACACGACAGACGGCGAAGAAACAGAAACGTTGCCGACCAGCACAGCTATCCACAAACTGCTCCATCCGGAAGAATGATAGAAAAAAGGGCTTGTCGCACGACGACAAGCCCTTTTAAGTGGTTAGTCCCTTTTTCTTTTACTGCAAATTCTTAGTCAACAGCTGGTTGACGACGCCCGGGTTGGCCCGGCCTTTGGTTTCTTTCATGATCTGGCCGACGAGGAAGCCGATGGCTTTCTTCTTGCCTGCCTTGTAGTCAGCCACGGACTGCGGGTTGGCGGCGATGACTTTCTTGACCATGTCTTCCAGGGCCCCTGTATCAGTAATCTGGACCAGGCCCTGTTCTTTGACGACGACATCAGCCGATTTGCCGGATTCCCACATTTCCGGCAGGACTTTCTTGGCGATCTTGCCGGAGATAGTCCCTTTGGCGATGAGCTTCAAGAGACCAGCCAGGTCAGCCGGTTTGACTGGCGAAGCCGTGATGTCGACGTTTTCTTCGTTCAATTTCTTGGCAAATTCGCCGAGCATCCAGTTGGCCGCTTCTTTGGCATCGACACCTTCTTTGACGACAGCTTCGAAGTAATCAGCCGTCTGTTTTTCCAGGGTCAGCAAGTTGGCATCGTATTCGGACAAGCCCAGTTCATCCTGGAAGCGCTGGCAGCGGGCATCGGGCATTTCCGGCAGTTCCTGACGGACCTGTTCGATGTATTCCGGCGAAACTTCGATAGGAATGAGGTCCGGTTCCGGGAAGTAGCGGTAGTCGCTGTCCCCTTCCTTGACACGCTGGAGGATGGTAATGCCCTTGGCTTCATCCCAGCCGCGCGTAGCCTGCTGGATGGTGCCGCCTTCGTCGAGGATCTGTGCCTGGCGGACGGCTTCGTATTCAATGCCCTTCTGGACGGCACTGAAGGAGTTGATGTTCTTGATTTCCGTCTTGGTCCCCAATTTATCCGAACCGACGGGACGGACAGAAATGTTGGCGTCGCAGCGCATACTGCCTTCTTCCAGACGGCAGTCGGAAACGCCGAGATACTGCATGATGGAGCGCAGTTTTTCCAGATAGGCTCTGGCTTCGGCACCGCTGCGCAGTTCCGGTTCGCCGACGATTTCCAGGAGCGGTACACCCGTCCGGTTATAGTCGACGCTGGTCGAGTCGGAGTTGGCAATACTGCCGCCGCTGTGGATGAGCTTGCCTGCGTCTTCTTCCATGTGGATACGGGTCAGATGGATGCGGCGCTGTTTGCCGTCGACGTCGATGTCGATGTAACCGCCTTTGCAGATTGGCAGGTCGAACTGGGACGTCTGGAAGTTCTTCGGCAAATCCGGATAGTAGTAGTTTTTGCGGTCGAATTTGCTGAACGGCAGGATGTCGCAATGCAGGGCCAGGCCGGCTTTGACGGCATAATGCAGAACTTCTTTATTGAGTACGGGCAGGACGCCGGGCAGGCCTAAGCAGACCGGGCAGACGTGGGTATTCGGTTCGGCACCAAATTCCGTGCTGCAGCCGCAGAAAATCTTCGTTTTCGTTTTTAATTCGACATGGACTTCCAAGCCGATAACGGATTCATATTTCATTAAAGTTCAACCTCCCCCATGGGCGACGGCTTGCGAAGGTCCGTCCGATTCTGTTCAAACGTATAGGCCACGCGAAGCAGTGTGCTTCGTCCAGGGCCTTGCCGATGAGCTGCATGCCGATGGGCAGGCCGTCTTTGTAGCCGCAGGGAATGCTGAGGCCCGGCAGGCCAGCCAGGTTCAACGTAACCGTGCAGACGTCGCCGAGGTACATAGCCAGCGGATTGTCGCTGTTCTGGCCAATCTTGAAGGCTGTGTCCGGCGCCGTCGGCGTGAGCAGGACGTCGCATTTCTTCAAAGCTTCGTCGTAGTCCTGTTTGATCAGGGTACGGACTTTCATAGCCCGCAGATAATAGGCATCGTAATAGCCCGAGCTGAGGACGTAGGTCCCGAGGAGGATACGGCGTTTGACTTCGTCGCCAAAGCCTTCGGTACGGGTCTTGATGTACATGTCGACGATATCCTTGCCGTCGACGCGCATGCCAAAGCCGACGCCGTCGTAACGGGCCAGGTTGGAGCTGGCTTCGGCCGGCGCGATGATATAGTAGGCAGCGATACCGTATTTCATGTGCGGCATGCTGACCGGTATGATTTCGGCACCGAGTTTCTTATACGTTTCGATAGCGTCTTCCAAAGCCTTGCGGCAGTCAGCATCGAGGCCTTCGCCGAAAAATTCTTCGGGGACGCCGATTTTCATGCCCTTGACGTCATTGACCAAAGCCTGTTTATAGTCTTTTTCGGCCTGGGGAATGGACGTCGAGTCCTTGGCGTCATGGCCGACAACGGCATTGAGGACGATGGCGCAGTCTTCTACGTCATTCGTGAAAGTACCGATCTGGTCCAGGGACGAAGCGAAGGCGATGAGGCCGTAACGGGAAATGAGGCCGTATGTCGGTTTGAGGCCGACGACACCGCAGTAGGAAGCCGGCTGGCGGACGGATCCGCCAGTATCCGAGCCGAGGGCCCAGACCGTTTCACCCGAAGCGACAGCAGCTGCCGAACCGCCGGAAGAACCGCCGGGGACGCAATCGAGGTTCCACGGATTGTGAGTCAGCTGGAAAGCCGAGTTTTCCGTCGAGCTGCCCATGGCAAATTCGTCCATGTTGGTCTTGCCCAGGCTGACGTAATCAGCTGTCATCAATTTATCGATGACCGTCGCATTGTACGGCGATTTGAAATTTTCCAACATCTTCGAAGCACACGTAGCCTTCTGGCCTTTGATGCAGATGTTATCCTTAATGGCACCGGGGACACCGGCAAGGTCACTGATCGTTTCGCCAGCTGCGATTTTAGCATCGACAGCGGCAGCCGCTTCCAGGGCATATTCGCGGTTATCCGACAAGAATGCCTGTACTTTCGGTTCTACTGTATCTTTATGTGCAAGAAAAGCCTTGGTCAATTCGACAGCCGATACGTCGCCGTTGACCAGTTTTTCATGCAGTTCATGGATTGTTAACATACATACGCCTCCCTGTTAATCCTGGATGACTTTCGGAACTTTGAAATAGCCATCAGCCTGTTCCGGCGCATTCTGAAGCGCTTTTTCATTGGCCAGCGACGGCTGGGGAACGTCGTCGCGCATGACGTTGGACATAGATACGGCATGGGCCGTCGGTTTGACATCGGTCACATCGACCTGGCTCAAGAGATCCATGTACGATAAAATGTCGTTCAGCTGTTTCCCGACCGTTTCCATCTGTCTTCCTTGACTTCCAGGCGGGACAACAGTGCGATCTTCTTTATTTCTTCGGCACTGATTTTCATACTGACACTCCTTGCAGATATTTTTAGCGTGACAAATCGGAATCGTTTGTCAAAATTCAACACATATATAATTTAATCACCTTTTGCCATATTTTGCAAGCCTCGGAGCCAATACAGCAGGTGGCAGACGGCAAACGAGGCTGCCCACCAAGACAGCCTCGTTTTGCGTTTGCAGTTTGCAGTAAATATCAACTCATCGCCTGTATGCGATACCGTAGGGGACGTCCCAGAGCCTTTTTGTCCCATCCGATGCAGGACGATTCCCCCAACGGATAGCAGCGGCGGGCGGCCCGCTACGCGCTGAGGGCTTCCCGAAGCGTCGTTGTCAATTTGAGTCTGTTGCGGCACAGCCGCATCTGACTCGTAGGGGCGTACACGTAGCGCGCCCGCTTTTGAACTCCGTAAATAACCGTGACTGCGTTCTTTTCCATCGCCTGACTGCGATACCGTAGGGGACGCCTAGAAGCGTCCAGCCACGCTGTCCGTTTTGACAGCCGTCTTGCGCCTTCCGCTGGTCGGCACCTGACAGGCCAAAAAGGCCGCCGTGAATCCTGTGCCTAGCCGGAATTTATGACGAATGGCACGCGGTCGTAATACAATCATGAATCTGACGCGGCAAAGCCGCATCTGAGTCCAAGGCGGCCGGTGGCCTGCGGGACGCCCTTTGGGCGTCCCCCACAATGCCTACCCTCTCGTCAGGCGATAGATGAGGGCGTTGCAGATAGCGGCGGCGATGGTGCTGCCCCCTTTTCGTCCTTTGGCGACGATATATGGGACGCCGGCTTCCATAATGGTTTCTTTGGCATAGACGACGTTGACGAAACCGACGGGGACGCCGATGATCAGGCCGGTTTCATCTTGCCAGCGTCGATGAGTTCCCGCAGGCGCAGGAGGCTGTCGGCGCATTGCCGACGCGACGATGACCGCCCCTTCCAGGCTGCGGCTTTATCCATGGAAGCCTTGGGCCCGCGTCGTCCCCTGGCTTTGGCCGCCGCCGCGACATCTGCATCGGCCATGAAGCAGACTTTGCGGCAGCCCAGTTTCTCGAGGCCTGGCTGGCTGATACCCATGCAGGCCATATTGGTATCGGTCACGATAGTACAGCCCGATTTCAAGGCGTTCAGGGCCTGTTCGACGGCGCCTGGGCTGAAGCGCAGGTTGCGGACATAGTCGAAGTCGGCGCTGGTGTGGACGACGCGCTTGATGATGTCTTTTTCGTCCGGCGGCAGGATGATGTCGCCTAATTCGTCTTCAATGATTTCCATGCTGTGCCGTTCGATATCGGCCGGCAAAATATGTTCAATTTTCATGGGATCCTTCCTTTCGATGGATGCAGGCTGCGACGAAACGGGCGGCCCAGTCCCGTTTCCCCAGGAAATGGATATGGGGATAGCCGCCGACAAAGTGGTCGTCAGCATGATGCAGGGCCAATGGCGCTGGCTCCCGGCCTTATAGGCCGTAAGTCACTGCCCCTGTCCGTGCTGTCCGAATAATGGAACTCGTGGGCCGTTACGGTATCTCCGGCCTGGCAGAAGAGATTGTCCTTTTCGGCCTGGAGAGTGACGTAGCCGAAGCGCTTCAAGGACGGCGTCATGAAGGTCTCGCCCAGGGACGGCGCCGACCCAGGCAGCTGTGGTCCTGACTGTCGCGAAACCTTTCATGGAGGTACATGAATCCCCCACATTCGGCGAAGCACGGCACGTGTGCGGCCAGGGCCGGCGCAGGGACGCCCGCATCGATCCGTTCTGGCTCAAAGCCTGGGCGTAGAGTTCGGGATAGCCGCCGCCGAGATAGATGCCGTCGCAAGGCGGCAGTTCCCTGTCGTGGAGGGGGCTGAAAAAGGTGAGGTCTGCTCCCGCCTCCCGCAGGACCTGGAGGCTGTCTTCATAATAAAAGCAGAAGGCTTCGTCCTGGGCGACGGCGATGATGGCTTGCCCTGCTGCCGGTGGCGCCGGAATGGGGCTGACTCTTGACAAAGGAGCCGCCTGGCGGGCACAGGCCAAAAGGCCGTCCATGTCGAGGCTCTTTTCTGCCTGGAGAGCCAGTTTTCTCATGGTTTCCTGGAGGTCGGCAATTTCCCCGGCCGTGACCAGGCCCAGATGGCGGCTGGAAAAGGTGCAGTCCGGCATGTCCGGGAAACAGCCAAAAGCCTTCAGGCCCGATGCGGCTTCCCAGGACGATTTGAAATGTTCGTACACCATGGGCTTGATGCGGTTGACGATGAAACCTGCGACATGGCTGTCAGGACGAAATGCAGCCAGACCCTGCAAGACGGCGGCTAAAGACAATCCCGCACCGCGGCCGTCGACGACGAGGATGACCGGTGTATCCGTCGCCACAGCCAATTCATAGGCACTGGCTTCACGGCCCGTGCCGACGCCGTCGTAATACCCCATGGCCCCTTCCAGGATGGAAATATCCGCAGCCGCGCCATGGTTCATCAGCACCTCCCGGGCAGCTGCGGCGCCTGTTCATGGCGGCCGAAGAGAAAGAGGTCCAGATTATATGACGGTGTATCCAGGACTCGGCGATGGAACATGGGGTCGATATAATCGGGGCCGCTCTTAAAAGCCGCCGGCGACAAGCCGCGGTCCTTGAGGGCCTGCAGCAAGGCACAGACTACGGTCGTCTTGCCGCTGCCGCTGCGCGGAGCTGCCAAGAGCAGCCGCGGAAGCGGCGTAGGTGATATGGATGAGGGCATGAAAATCTCCTTTCGTGAATGTAGGGCCGTCCCAAAGGGCGGCCCGCCTTCGCAGGGGAGGCAACAGGCCGTCTTTCAGGTCGGCCCCTACGCAAGCCCCGGTCGGGGGGGGGGGCTAGCCTTCTCTGCGTCCTGACGGACAGCGGTAATGATATATACCGGGTTCTGGGCTATCATGAGGTGGTGCTGGCCGGCTTGTTTACTGCGGGCCGTGCTGACCTGGGTGATATCCAGGTGGTATTCGTCATGGGCAGCATAATAGGCCGTGACGGCGGCCAGGGTTTCCAAGGTAATGGCCGTGACGACCATGCGGCAGGTTTTGTTTTTGCGGTACAGGTCATCGAGGATGATGGCCAGATTGCCCTTCGTCCCGCCAATAAAGGCATAGTCCGGTACGATATCCAGCGATGGCAAGGTCTGGCTGGCATCGCCGGCGACAACGGTGACGTTGGACAGGTCGAAATGGCCGATGTTTTCTCGTAATACGTCCAGGGCTTCTTCATTGATCTCAAAGGCATAGACATGTCCAAACGGCGCCTGCAAGGCCAGTTCGACCGTACAGGAACCGGTGCCGGCGCCGATGTCACAGACGACGGCGTCCGCTGATGGCGCCAGCTTGGACAGGGCGACGCTGCGGATTTCCTGCTTGGTCATAGGCGCTTTGCCGCGCAGGAAGGCTTCGTCCGGCAGTCCATGGACGGGACGCACCCAGGGCCGGGCCTGTTCGTTTTCAATCATCATGACAGCCAGGGCATCCTCAGAGCGGCTGGTAAAATCGGCAGCTGTCCCGCGTAGGATGGTTTCATTGTCATAAGACAAATCGCAGCCAATGGCCACGGATACCGCATCCAGGCCGGCCTGACAGAGTTCCCGGCACAAGGCCGCCGGTGAATCGGATCCACCCGTCAGGACGAAGACTTTCCGGTGCTGGCAGACGGCGGCGACGAGGGATTCCTGGCGGCCGTGGCGGCTGACGACGAAAGCGTCGTTCCATGTCGTCTGCAAGGCCGCGGCAAAATAGACGAGACTGCTGATGCCTGGCATGCGGGTCACCGTGCAGCGGGAATATCCGTAAGCATGGCGGCGAGACTGAAAAAGCCGACATCTCCCGATACCAGGACGGCCACGGGTCCTTCGTCAGCAGATAGCGAGGCAGCGAGCCGGCAAATCTCGTCGCGCCGGTATGTCGGGACCAGGTGCTTCCCGGAAGAAGCAAAAGGCGCCAGCATCCGCTTGTCGCCGACCAGGATGGGCGATGCCGCAATAGCTGCTTTCGCCTGCCCCGTCAACAAGTCCGGATTGCCAGGACCGGTACCGATAATATAGATGTGCATGGTATGTCTCCTTTCATGGGGTGCAGGGGCGCCCTCGTTGGGCGCCCGCAGGCCGCAGTCCGCCGGTCGCAGTCCGCCGGTCGCAGTCCGATTGGACTCAGATGCCGCGACGCGGCAACAGTTTCAAGCTGACAACATCACTTCGAGTAACCCTCGCTCGTAAAAATTCCCTGAACGGGGCCATTTTTCTGCAACCTGCGCCTCTCCTATTTGACCTGAATAGGTTATACGTAAAAAGTAACCTCTCAGTCAGGCTGCGGCTGACACGCTCCCCTAATGTAGGGGAACGCCTTGCTCTTAGCCTCCCTGGCATGTTGCAGGGCCGTAAATGCCCCGAACGGGGGTCGTTCTTTTTGTGACCTGCGCCTCTCCTATTTGACTGAATAGATATGCGTAAAAAGCAACCTCTCAGTCAGCTGCGCTGACAGCTCCCCTATGAGGGGAGCCTTGCCCTAGCCTCCCCTCATAGGGGAGGTGGCTCAAAGAGCCGGAGAGGTTGCTTTTTTGTCATTACTCTCCCCGTTCGATGACGATGACTTTGGCGCCTGTCTGCCGGGCGGCCTCTAATTTCTCTTGGAAACCGCCAGTGCGGCCGGAGTTCTTGGTGACGACGTAGCGGGCGCCGGTCTGGCGGAACATGGCCGCATTGAGTTCTGTCGTGAACGGTCCCTGCATACAGATGATATGAGCTGGCAGATAGCCCAGGCCCAGGGCCCGGTCCAGCGAAGGCCGGACGGGCAGGATGCGGGCATAGAGGCGCTGGGCGTAGTCGGGAAGCTGGGCAAAGGAATCCAAATCCTTGCTGCCTGTCGTCAAAAAGACAGGGCCCGTCGTATGGCTCAGGACCTCGACGGCTTCGTCGACAGAATGGACGGCGATGCAATCGGCCTGTTCGGCATAGCTGCCGCTTCGCCGTTGTATGCGGCGGTACGGGACGCCGACGGCCCGGCAGGCCTGACGGATATTGGCGGTCACAGCCGTCGCATAGGGATGGTCGCATCGACGACCTGGGCAATGGCTTGTTCCCGAAGAAAGCTTTCCATCTCCCCTTCGTCCATGCGGCCGGTCACGACGGTCACGAAGGGACTGTCCGGCACCAGGGAAGCGCCGTATTCCGTCGCCACGGACACATAGGCCCGGATATGACAGCGGTCGGCATAATGGGCCAATTTCCGCCCTTCTGTCGTACCGCCGGCAATCCAGACAGGGCTCCTCATAAATGATAACCCCGCGGCGTGACCAGTTTGCCTCCGATATTCTTGGTCTGGCTGTTGCCGATGAAGACGGTACAGAACATGTCCAGGTGCATCTTACGCAGTTCGCCCAAGGTCAGGACAGTGACTTCTTGGCCTTCGCGGCCGATGTTGCGGACGATGCCGGCTGGCGTATCGGCCGGCTGATGGCGCAAGATGATGTCGCAGGCCTTTTCCAGATAATCGGCCCGCTTCTTGCTGGCCGGGTTGTACAGGCAGATGACGAAATCACCGGCAGCGGCGCAGTCGAGGCGGTTGGCGATTTTTTCCCACGGCGTCAGCAAGTCGCTGAGGGAAATGAGACACGTATCGGCGACTAAGGGCGCGCCGAGCAGGGCCGCACCGGCACTGGCAGCGGTCACGCCGGGAATGACTTCGATGTCGATATCCTCGCCGGCAGCGACTTCGTGCATGATACCGGCCATGCCGTAAATCCCGGCATCGCCGCTGGACACGATGGCCACGGTCTGGCCTTGCAGGGCCCGGTCCCGTACCATCCGGCAGCGTTCGACTTCCTTGGTCATGCCTGTCGTGACGAATTCTTTACCCGGGAAGTAATGGCGGATCAACTCAATATACGTATCATAACCGACAATACAGTCGCAGCCATCGAGTATTTCCCGGGCCTGCAAAGTCATGCCCTGCAAGGACCCCGGCCCGATGCCGACGACATAAATGCGATGTTTCATAAAATTTCTCCTCTCAATAATCGAACCGGGCCTGGTAGCGTTCACAGGCTACGGCTACGGTGATGCCGCGGCGACTCTGTTTGGTGACGATGAGTGTCCCCTGATGGCTGGCCAGGACAGCCGCCCGTTCGCAGACGTTATCCGTGCCGACCCTTTCTTTGACGAAATCCGACGCCGTAAAGTCACCTGGAACGGCATTGAGTTCATCGGCCGTAAAGAAGTGCAGCGGCCACTGCTGGGCTTTGGCAAAGGCCAGGAGACCGGCTTCGCCTCGTTTCACGTCGATGGAGCTGACGTCAGCAATGGCGTCGGGCGATAAGTTGGCCCGCTGCAGGACGGCATTGACCCAATAGGCGATATCCCTGGCCGTCGTCCCCTTGCGGCAGCCGATGCGACGTGGACGATGACCGGCCGGGCGACGACGGTCGTGCGGAAGACGGGTACCTGGGCTTTGGTCGTGATCACCAGACCGGCATCGCCGTGGAAGGCATAGACCAGGCCCTGCGGCAGCGGCCCTTGCAGGGGAAAGTCACTGTAGACACCGGCAGCGCCCTTCTCCAGCATAGCTGCAGCGAAAGCCTTGGCGTCGGCCAGGGAAGACAGGCGCAGGCCTGGCGGGCAGCCCATTCATCGACGGCGAACAAGGCGTTGACATCGGTCGCCGTCGTCACGACAGCCTGGCCCTGCAGTTCTTCTGCCAGACGGCGGGCAATGGCATTGGCTCCGCCGATATGGCCGGACAAAAGGGGAATGACGAACTGCCCTTTTTCGTCGATGACCAGGACGGCCGGGTCCAGGTCTTTATGGCGGATAAAAGGGGCAATGGTCCGGACGGCGATGCCCGCCGCGCCGATGAAGACGACGAGCCGCGCCGCTTCAAAAGCCCGGGCCGCTTCGTCGTGGAGATTGGGCGTAAACGGCAGGACTCCTCCTGGACGACGGCGAATTTCTTCAATGATGCCTGACGGACGTCCCAGCCTTCTCCCCGGAGATGGGCAGCGACGCGGCAGCCTAAGGCCGTCCCGGCCTGGGTAAAGGAAAAGACGACGGCTTTCATGATTCCGTCTCCCCTTGGATATGGTCGCCGTACTGCTGCTCGTCCGGAGCGGCCTGGCGGCAGCATGGGTAAAGGCGGGATGATACAAGAGGCTGCGGTCATAAGCCTGGCCCAGGACCTGTCCCACGACGATGAGGGCCGTCTTGGAAATGCCTTCACGCTGCGCCGTTTCGGCCAACGTGCCGACCGTGCAGGTATAGGTCCGCTCTTCCGGCCACGAAGCCTTATAGACGATGGCTGCCGGCGTATCGGCGGAATAGCCGCCGCGCAAAAGTTCCGCTTGAAGGCCCTCTAAGAGAGAGGCGCTGAGGAAAATGACCATCGTCGCCTGATGAGCGGCGTAATCGGCGATTTTCTGCTTGTCCGGCACAGGCGTCCGCCCTTCCATGCGGGTAATGATGACGGACTGGCTGATTCCCGGCAGGTGTATTCGCCTGGAGGGACGCGGCAGCGGCACAGAAGGAGCTGACGCCGGGCACGACGTCATAGGGCAAGGCCTTTCTGGCTGAGGATATCCATTTGTTCGCGGATGGCACCGTAGACCGACGGGTCGCCCGTATGCAGGCGGACAGTCATCCAGCCCTGGCCTTCCCCTTCTTCCATGGCAGCGATGACCGCTTCCAAGGTCATGCCGGCACTGTCGAGGATACGGCAGTCCTTTTTCGCACAGGCCAGCAGCTGCGGGTTGACCAAAGAGCCAGCGTAAATGATCTGATCCGCTGTTTCCAGCAATTTCTGGCCGCGGACGGTAATGAGGTCGACAGCACCGGGACCGGCGCCGACAAAATGTATCATCGTAGTTCCCCCTTTGTATGCAATGCAAGAAATGCCTTGGCCCGTGACGACTGTCCCAGGACGCCATAGGCATTGGAAAAGACGACGGCTGCCGTCGGGACCTGGCCGTGGGTCCGCTGATCCATATAGGCTCGATTTTTCACAGACTGCGGCCATGACGGGCTCCAGCAGGCCCGTTTCTTTCAGCAGGCGGACGGCTTCGTCCGTCGTCAGGCTGTCGTAGATTTTTTGGGCCACCTCACGGGAAGCGCCGGCAAAAACCGCTTCCAGGGCCAACAGCGTCGTCCGGCCATCGGCATAGCGCGAATGGGTATTCATGATGCCTTGGGCGACTTTGACCAGTTTCCGATGTGTCCGATGAGAAGGACGTCGGAAAAGCCTTTATAGGCGGCGTAGTCGAGGGTTTCGCCGACATAATTGCTGATAGTCACGCGCGGACTGACGTCGAGGCCCAGATGGTCCCGGCTAAAATCGACGCCGTAATTGCCGAAAAAAGCCAGTAAATGAGCCTGGCCGGCAGCGCGGCGGGAATCCATTTCCGTATGGATCGTATTGACCAGGGCCTGTTCGCTCATGGGGTCGACGATGCCCGATGTCCCCAGGATGGACAGCGCCGACGATGCCCAGGCGCGGTTGAAGGTCTTTTGGGCCAGGCGCTGGCCATCGGGAATGGACAGGGTCAGGCGCAGGCCGCCGGTATAGCCGTACTGCTGGCAAGCCTGTTGCAGGGCTTCGGTAATCATGCGGCGCGGCACGGGATTGATGGCCCAGTCGCCGACGGCACAGGCCAGGCCGGGCTGGGTCACGCGGCCGACGCCCTCTCCGCCGATGAGGCTCAGACCAGAAGGCGTCTTTTCGACAGTGCCGTAGACCAACATGCCGTC
>ENA-OQBT01000536-OQBT01000536.1-human-gut-metagenome-genome-assembly--contig:-NODE-536-length-22372-cov-5.865678_pt1 | contig 22372 bp, 31 predicted proteins | sample MGYA00242749_ERZ504557 | MGnify/ENA primary metagenome ERZ504557 (study PRJEB26092, sample SAMD00036243) | human gut metagenome | host: Homo sapiens | study: EMG produced TPA metagenomics assembly of... | reverse complement strand
CAAAGAACTTACAGTAGATCATCATTAGAAAAAAGGCTTGTCGCACAGCGGCAAGCCCTTTTGAGTTTTGAAGTTTGAAGTTGAAAGTTTGATGTGGAGGGGACAAAATTTAAAAGCCATCGCCTCAAACATCATACATCAAACCTCAAACATTTAAGAAAAAAGGGCCCTTGCATGATGCAGAAGCCTTCGTGCGACAACCCCTTTTTAGGTTGTTCGTTGTTCGTGGCTAGGGGCTAGGGGTTAGGGGCTGACTGCGACTGCTGACTGTTGACTGCTAATCCCTAACTGCTAAAACGTCTTGCCTAATCATTTAACGTTTAACCTGCTTTATTTTTAAAAATTTATTGCAATATGTCTTGACATCGGTCTCCAAATTGCGTACAATGTGTTCAACTTCAAGGAACAAACCGTGAAGCGAAATATTTGTAAATCTAATGACGAGAGAAAGTAGTCTGGACCATTGCTTTCCAGAGAGCTGGCGGCCGGTGCGAGCCAGTACGGTGATGCAGATGAAGCTCCTCTCCGAAGATCGACGCTGAACTTTATTAGGCGCCGACGGCATTTCACCGTTACCAGAAACGCGTATGTTGGTACGTTGTAGAGAGTCCGGCTGCAGTAATGCACCGGGAATCAGGGTGGTATCGCGGAATTATACTCCGTCCCTTACAGAAGGGGCGGAGTTTTTTTGTTGGCCTCTTTTGACAAATCTCTAAATCCCAACGATAAAATTTTTATTTTATTCCAAAGGAGATATGTTATCATGGCAAAAGTATTTTATGATCAGGATGTAAACTGGGATGTAATGAAAGGCAAAAAAGTCGCAATCATCGGTTATGGCAGCCAGGGCCATGCCCATGCGTTGAACCTCAAAGACAGCGGCATCGACGTCGTCGTCGGCTTGTATGAAGCAGCAAATCCATCGCTAAAGCCAAAGAAGCCGGCCTTGAAGTTAAATCCGTTCCTGAAGCTGTAAAAGACGCAGATATCACGATGATCTTGATTCCGGACGAAAAACAGGCTGACGTCTATGCAAACGAAATCGCTCCGAACTTGAAAGACGGCAGCGCTCTTGCTTTTGCTCACGGCTTCAACGTCCACTTCAAACAGATCGTTCCTCCTTCCACAGTCGACGTCTTCATGGTCGCTCCGAAAGGCCCGGGCCACCTCGTTCGCCGTACTTTCACAGAAGGCGGTGGCGTTCCTGACGTCTTCGCTGTCGAACAGGACGCTACGGGCAAAGCTTTCGACATCGCTTTGGCTTACGCCCGCGGCATCGGCGGCACGCGTGCCGGCGTCATCCAGACGACCTTCCAGGAAGAAACGGAAACAGACCTCTTCGGTGAACAGGCAGTCCTCTGCGGCGGCATTTGCCAGTTAATCACCAACGGTTTCGAAACCCTCTGCGAAGCTGGTTACCAGCCGGAAATCGCTTACTTCGAAACCTTCCATGAAATGAAATTGATCGTCGACCTCATGTATGAAGGCGGCATGGCCAAGATGCGTAAATCCATCAGCGACACGGCTGAATACGGCGACTACACCGCTGGTCCGCGCGTCATCACCCAGGATTCCAAGAAAGCCATGAAAGACGTCTTGACCGACATCCAGACCGGTGCTTTCGCTAAAGATTGGCTCTTGGAAAACAAAGCCGGCGGCCGCGCTCACTTCCTCGCTATGCGCCGTCAGCACGCTGAACATCCGATTGAAAAAGTCGGCGCTAAACTCCGCGACATGATGCCGTGGCTCCACAACAACGACCAGAACGACTAAGACATAGTTTGAAGTTTGATGTTTGGAGTTTGAAGTAAGTTTCAACATCAAACTTCAAGCATCAAACTCAAGAATATAATTGATAGTAATTAACTTTTCTGCAAGTATGAGTAAGGCTAGAGGTGAATGATGATGAGAATGACAGGTGCAAGGGCTGTGTTGGAATGTTTGAAGCGGGAAGCGTCGACGTCGTCTTCGGCTATCCCGGAGGGGCTATCCTGCCGCTATACGAAGAAATGTATAAAGACAACTTCCGGCACATCCTTACCGGTCATGAACAAGGTGCGGTCCACGCTGCCGACGGTTACGCCCGCGTTACCGGCCGGCCCGGCGTCTGCATTGCCACTTCCGGACCTGGGATCTGCAACATGGTTACAGGCATTGCCACGGCCAATATGGATTCTATCCCCATGGTCATCATCAGCGGCCAGGTCCCGACGAACCTCATCGGGCGCGACTCCTTCCAGGAAGCCGATATTTCCGGGATCACGTCGCCCATTACCAAGCACAACTACTTGGTCAAGAACGCCGCGTCTATCCCGCGGGTCCTGAAAGAAGCCTTTTACATTGCGTCGACAGGCCGTCCCGGACCTGTCCTCATCGACATCGCCAAGGATGCCCTGGAAGCAGAAATCGACTTCGAGTATCCCGATACGGTCCACCTACCGGATACAGAGTAGAAAGCAAAGGGCAGACCTATGACATAGACCGGGCCGTCGCCATGATCCGCAACAGCCAGAAACCGGTCTTCCTCGTCGGCGGCGGCGTCATCTTGTCGGAAACGACGAAGTATCTCGAAGACATCGTCGATACGACAAAGATTCCCGTCGTCACGACCCTCATGGGCAAAGGAGCCCTGCCAGACTCCCATCCGCTCCACTTGGGGATGGGCGGTATGCACGGCGCTTACGCATCGAACAAAGCCATTTCCGGCTGCGACCTGCTCATCGCTTTAGGCGCCCGCTTTGACGAACGCCTGACCAGCCGGGCCGATACGTTCGCCCCCAATGCCCAGATCATCCATTTTGAAATCGATGATGTCGAAATCGACAAGATCATCGACATCGACTTAGGCGTCAAAGGCGACCTCCGCTGGTCCCTGCCTATTTTCGCTCAGAAATTGAAAGAAGGCTCCTTCGATTACGAAACGGCCTTCTCTGAATGGCGTCAGCACGTCCTGACCCTGAAGAAAGACCACCCCTTCGCGACGCCGCCGCGTCCAGGCTGCATTTCACCCCAGTCAATTTTCGCCGCCGTCCGGGCCATTACCCGCGATGACGACACCGTAGCCATTACCGACGTCGGCCAGCATCAGATGTGGGCGGCCCAGTTCTTCACGACGGATGAGCCAAAACACTTCATTTCTTCCGGTGGTCTGGGTACGATGGGCTTCGGCCTGCCGGCTGCCATCGGTGCCAAAGTCGCCTGTCCTGAAAAAACAGTCGTCGTCTTTTCCGGTGACGGCAGCATCCTCATGAATTGCCAGGAATTTGCGACGTTATCCCAGTACGACATCGACGTCAAGGTCATCGTCTTGCACAACGATACGCTGGGCATGATCGTCCAGCTCCAGGACTTCTTTTATAACCACCACTATTCACAATGTACCCTAAATAAACGCAAGAACTTGCCCATGTTGGCTGAATCCCTGGGCGTTCAAGGTACCATATTAAAAAACATAATGAGTTAATGCCAGTCTTGGAAGAGGCTTTCGCCCATAAAGGGCCGGCCTGATCGATATCCGCATCTCGCCGGAAGAACGGGTCTACCCGACCGTTCCTGGCGGCAAAGCACTGAGTGACATGATTTTAGGAGGTGACGCCTGATGAGGAAACAGCATCTGGCTATTTTGTCCGACAACAAACCGGGCGTATTGACACATATTGCCGGCCTAATCAGCCGTAAGGCCATCAACATCGAATCGTTGACCGTCGGTTATACGGAAGAACCGGATGTGTCACGCTTCAACATCGTCATCAGCATCGAAGACGACAAAGAATTGAAGCAGACCATCAGCCAGCTGGCCAAGCTCATCGACGTCATCAAGATCATCAACCTCGATGAAGCACCCTTCATCAGCTACGAACTGGCCATGATCAAGGTCCGCTACGACACGCCGCAAGTCCGCGACGAATTGGCCAGCCTGGCCAGTTTGTTCCACGCCAAAGTCGTTGACGTAAACCTAAATTCACTCATTCTCCGCGTCACGGGACGCGAAGACCACGTCAATGCCCTCATCAAGGTATTGTCGCCATATGAAATCTTAGAAATCGCCCGAACCGGGACGATATCCCTCTCACGAGCCTCGTACCGGTCAAGGCGATGTGAAAAAGCTGCCGCTTCTGCGGCAGCTTTTTTTGTGAATACTATCACCTATCTTGATGCCTATATGGTATAATTATCGTATATATCATTATAACTTCAAGATAACTTCAAGAGGTGTCTGTCTATGGATTTCGCTGCGGCAATGGTACTCGCTGGAATGATATCCTTTGTACCGCCTACGATTGTGCTTTATCTGGCTTTGAGCCCGGCCCTGTCAAAGCAGGAACGCCGCTATACGGCTGGTCCTTCGCTATTATTTTGATACTCGAAACGATTCTTTATCTCTATTTCTTTCATATCGGCATTTTCAAAATGGAGTGGCTCTCTTTCAAGAAGATGCTGCTTACCTACTGGCCGCCGCTTCTTTTGGCGACTTTTATCATTTCTCAGCCTTATTTCTACCAGAATCTCTTTGTTGCCGGCATGGAGGGCCTGTATATTTCCTTTCTCCACACGACATGTATGAGCGTGACCATGGTTTTCATCACGAAAGGCGAATTCCTGGACTACTGCGTCCTCTATTTATTCGCCTATTCCCTCGTCTACGTGATTTCGGCACCGCTGCTGCTGAAGTTCTTCCGGGACCTCTTCTTTAAATATCGGACTTTCTCGATGCTGGCCTTCTGGAAATACGCCGCCTGGATACCGATTTTGATCAGCACCTATTCCGCCGTCCTCGCCCTGCGCCCGGGCCCCCTGCCGGAAGACAACATGATTTCCCGTGTCTTCCAGGCCCTTTCGGGTATCTTCATGGCCGTCATCATGTATACCGGCACGCGCCAGATGTCCCATCAGGTCCATACCCAACAGAAATCGCATCTTCTGGGCGCCCAGATGGAAGCCCTCAGCGACTACACGGGCCTTTTACAGGAAATGCAGAAGCGCATGTCCATCTTCCGCCACGACAGCCGCCATCAGCTGCGCCTCCTTTCGGAACTGATCCAGCAGGCGACGACGAGGCAGCCCTGACCTTCCTCGATACGCTGCATACGGAGCTCCAGGAAACACAGCTGCAGAAGTGGACGAAGAATAAATTCATCAATACTGCCGTCTCGCCGGGACTGGAACGGATGCGCCGCGCAGGCTTTGACGTCACGGTCAGCCTGCCCTTACCGCAAAGCCTGCCTTTTGAAATCGATTTGGGCAGCCTCATGGCCAAAGCCATCCAGATTTTAGAACAGGCCCTGGAAAAGCAGCCCGAAAATCACCGCATTTTCTTTATGGGCAGCCACCGAACGCACGACAGCCTGATTATCATCGTCAAACACTGGATTGCCGAAGACGATGCTGCCGAGGATACCGACTTCCTGCGGTACGAGCCGTATGGCCAGATTGTCCCGGCCCTCAATGCTTTTTCTACAGCTTACGACGCATCCTTCCGCTACGACCTGAAAGAACACATGGTCAGCCTGTACTTGACCATTCCTTATTCTGACTGAGAGGAGGTGCCCGACGCCCATGCTTTATGATATTATGACGGTCATTATCATTACCTTGTCGATTATGCCGCCGGCCATGCTGCAGTACTATGCCTTCGAACCGCTGCTGACAGAACGGAAAAAGCGCCTCGTCCTGGGTGCTATGCCGTTATTTTACTCGCAGAGCTTTTCTTTTTGCTCTATATGATTCCCTTCGGCCCGTGGAGCCACAGCTACAGCTTTTATAAAAAGCTCTTCACCGTCATCTGGATTCCCCACTTCATCTGTCCGTCGCCGTCATCCGGCCCTTTCTCTTCCGTCATCTCTACGTCTTTTCCGTGCGCGCGACGCTGACGATTTTCATCCATACCGTACTGGCCCTCCTCTTGCTGGCCTTTTTCCAGGATGAAAGCCGCCCTGTCCTCTCACGTATCATCTATCCGGCACAGTTCTTTTTCTATACCCTCTGCTTCACGGCGGCCATCCCCTGGCTGCGCCGCTATTTTAATGAAATCTTCGTCAAATACTATGAGATCAGCACGCATAAATATTGGAAATACGTTTCTCTCCTGCCCCTTTTCCTGATTCTCGACATGTACCTCACCATGGCGACGTCGGACATCCTGATGATGGACAAAATGCTCCTGCCCCGTACCTTCCTGATGCTGGCCCTGATTCTCCTCGCTTCAGCATCCGCGCCGGCTTCCGCCAGGCAGACATCCTCATCAAAAACTACGAACGCAGCAACACGATGACCCGCCCAGATTCAGACCAGCCGTGCCTATACGCGTTCTCTCCTCCAGTCACAGGAAGAAATGAAAGAAATCTATAAAAAGCGCAATGGTCTCCTGGAAGAGCTGCGGGTCCTCATCGCTTCCCATGAACGCCAAAAAGCGCTGCACCTGATTGAAGACATCGGTACCGCGCTCAATAAGACGAAACGCCGCCAGTACTGCCAGAACACGCTGGTCAATGCCGCCCTGGCAACGTATCTTACCAGAGCCGAGGAGCTGAAGATTCCCGTCACGGCCCACATCGTCGTGCCTCAGGAAAGAGCCGGCCTCAGCTTGGACATGGCCATCGTCCTTTCGAACCTCATCGAAAATGCCATTCACGCCAGTGAAAAACAGCCGAAAGGCCAGCAGGCCATTTCCCTGCTCACCCTTTACCAGGCGACATCCTCAGCGTCCTCGTCAAGAACCGCTACGACGGCCAAGTCATCCTCGACGACCAGGGCCTGCCCGTAACCAAAGCGAAAGGCCACGGCATCGGCATGAAATCCCTCGACCACTTCCGTCAGACCTACGACGCCAGCGTCCTCTGCACCTACGAAGACGGCTGGTTCTCAACCTACATCCGCGTGCCCTGGGGCGGCGCAGCATGAAAAATTTCTCTGCCATCGGGCAATCCATTTTATCATGTCGTTTGTCGTGAAGGTTTGATTTTTGTAGGGGCGACCGTGTGGGGCGCCCGCGCGAATCTCGTGAATAGCCTCATCCTGTATTTGCGCGAAATTTCGACGAACGCCAAACGAACTACGAAACGCCTACACCCCCGTCCCGTCGAAGGCGGGGATGAAAGCCTCGCTGGCGCTGTCCTTTTCCTGGACGAATCCATCTTCGATGCCGCTGTCGAAAAGGTACTGTTCCGCCTCATCGTACTCTTCGTCCGACAAGGGCCGATTGATTTCCGGATAGTCCGCAGCCCGACCACAGGGCACGTACTGGCGCATCAAACTGAACAAGACCTGGCCGTCAGCGAAATGGTCCCGCACCCAGTCGATGACGGCTTTTGTATTGTCCAGGCAGCCCGGCAAAATGAGGTGACGGATGACGACGCCCTTCTGGAGGATGCCGTTGTCGTCCATTTCATACGGGCCGACCTGGTCGTACATGTGCAGGATAGCTTCTGTTGCGACCTGGGGATAATCTTCAGCCGCACTGTAGCGCTTAGCCAGGGCCGGATTGAGGTATTTCAAATCGGGCAGATAAATCTGGACCTTGCCCTTGAAAGCGTCGATGGTCGCCGTCGTTTCATAGCCGCCGCAGTTATAGACAACAGGCACGGGCAGGGGCTCTGCCAGACTTTCGAGGATGGCCTTCTTGTACGGCGTCGGCGTAACGAGGTTGATGTTATGGGCGCCCTTTTCGATGAGCTCGCCGTAGATATCCCGCAGGCGCGCCCCCGTAATCGGCACGCCCGTACCGCCCATGGAAATCGTCGTATTCTGGCAAAAACAGCAGCGCAGATTGCAGCCTGTAAAAAAGACGGCTCCCGAACCGCGGGAACCGCTGATGCACGGCTCTTCCCACTCATGCAGGGCCGCCCGGGCCACAACAGGCTGGAGCGGACTGTGGCAAAAACCGGGCAGTACCTGTCCTTCCTGCCGCACTTCTGCCCGCACGACGCCGCACTGGCGCGGACAGTCATTACAAATATATTCCATTTGATTTCCCTCCTGCAAGAAGTTATTTGACGAAAAACAAAATTACAAGTATAATTAAGTCAAAAATAAAAAAGGCGTGCCGACAAACGGTCGCTTCCTCATTTCACGGAATAACCGCCAAAGTTTGGAGAGCTGGGGCGGTTATTTTTTAACGACCGCCTGCCGTTCAGCAACGCCTTACGTTGATTATAACACTATCGTTACAAAAAAGTCCAACATGCATTTATGTTGGGCTTTTTCATTTTTAGAACAATTTCCCAGGATTCAAGATACATTTAGGATCCCAAGCTTTTTTCAGGGCCTTCATCAATTCCAGGGCCACGGGGTCTGTGTATTTGGCGAAGAGGCTTTGCGGGACTGGCCGATGCCGTGTTCGCCGGAGATGGCGCCGCCCATTTCGTAGACAGCCGCGCAGGCCTGGTCTTCGAAAGCTGTGATTTTTGCCTTTTCATCGGCTTCGTCGGCAAAGCCCCGGCGCAGGACGTCGAGGTGGATATTGCCGTCGCCGGCGTGGCTGACGCCACGGAAGACGACGCCCGTCTGCGCGCCGATAGCTTTCAGCGACTGCAGAAGGTCTTCCAGCTTATCCGGCGGCACGACGAAATCTTCCATGGCCGCTACCGGGCATTCCGCTGCCGACGCTTCCGTAAAGGCCTTTCTCGCCTTCCAGACCTTGTCGCATCGGCCATGAAGACTTCCACGGCACCGAGGCTGCGGCAGAGTTCATCAGCCGTGACGCAGTCTTCATCGAGGGTATCTTCGTTCTTGCCATCGAGCTGGATAATCATATAGGCGCCGCCCTCTGGACAGGGCTGCTTTTCCTTGAGCCAGTCCTGGACAACGGCGATGACGTCATAATCCATGAATTCCAGCACGTCGGCGTGATACCAGCTTTCGGCAGGGCCGTGACCAGGGAAAGGGCCTTTGCAGGCGCCGGGAAGACAGCCAGGAGATTGGCCGTGCACGGCGGCAAAGGCACGAGTTTCAGCGTCAGCTTGGTGATGATGCCCAGCGTCCCTTCGGAACCGATGACGATTTTTTCCAAGGGATAACCGGCAGTCATCTTGTGCAGGCGCTTGCCGAGATGGGCGATTTTCCCTGTCGGCGTGACGACTTCGATGGCATAGATTTGATCCCGCGTCGTCCCGTATTTGACGGCCCGGTTGCCGGCGGCATTGGTCGCCCCGTTGCCGCCGATACAGCAACAGTCGCCGCTGCAAGGGTCACCGGCATAGAGCAGTCCCCGCTTGCGGGCTTCTTCCTGGATGACAGCCGTAATGACACCGGCTTCGACAGTCATATACATGGCGTCTTCATTGATTTCCAAGATGCGGTCCATCCGTTCCGTACTGACCATGATGCCGCCGCGGCTATCGGCAACGGCACCGCCTTCCAGGCCCGTCCCGGTCCCCCTGGGAATGAGGGGGATGACAACGTCATTGGCCAGGCGGACTACGGCCGCCAGTTCTTCTGTCGTCGCCGGCAAGACGACGACATCGGGCAGACAAGGCTGGCCCGTCCCTTCATCCTGACCGTAGGGAATCCGTTTATCCCTTTCGGTCCAGACATATTTCTCACCGGCAATCTGCTGCAAAGCCGCTACGACTTCCGGCGTTACCTGATTATACTCCATGATACACTTCTTTCTCAGGCATCCTGCCCGAAGATAAATTTAAGATACGATTCTTGGAACTGGCGGTATTTCCGCTTGGCTAAGGGAATCTTATGCCCCTGGATCTCGATATATTCGCTCTTGATGAGGCGAATCGCCGACTGATTGACGACGTAGCCTTTCCCGGGCGATACGAACTGGCCCGGTGCCATGGATTCCAGCATATCCAGGATGGCGGCCAAGGGCTGCCGCGTTTCCAGGACGGAATGGTCCGCCGTATAGACTTTCTGGATATGGCCTTCGCTTTCGATATAGAGGATGGCATTGATTTCTTCCACTTGGATGCCGCCGCCGACGAGGCGGAACACCATCTTGCCGCTGTGGCGCTGGCGGAGGCTGTCCATGACCCGGTCCATGGCTTGCGCAAAGGCCTCCTGTGTAAAGGGCTTGACCAGGTAGTGGGCAGCCCGGACGGCAAAGGCTTCGACAGCAAATTCTTCGCTCGTCGATAAAAAGACGATTTCTGCGCGGCTCTTTTGCTTCCGCATCTCTGCAGCAATATCCGTCCCCAACAAGCCGGGCATACAGATATCCAGCAGAACAATGTCGAAATTCCCCTTTTTTTCAAAAGCATCGACGAAATCCATGGCGTTCTCATAAGTAAAAACCTCTATCGATTCTCGTTTATCCTGGAAATACAGCTGAACTGCCTTCCGGATAAGTTCCAATTGTTCCCGTAAATCATCACAAATCGCAATTCGTACCATCATGACGCCTCCTTTCAATAAACGAGTGTTCTACAAGTTTATTATATCATCACATTTGCCTCAAGCCGTCCGATATGTCACGAAACAGCGCATTTTTGACGTGTACGGTTCTATGTACAGGATTCACACGGGACGCCCTTTGGACGTCCCCTACGAAATCGCATACAGGAGATGATAAGAATACACGGCCAATGGCCTTGTGCGTAGGGACTGTCCCAAAGCGTGGGCGGGCTCGCCACGTGCGAGCCCCTACAGAAAAAGGACTGTCACACATGCGACAGCCCCTTTTCCCACACTACAGCACAATGCCCCGCAGGAGCGGCACGATCGTGAACTGATATAATTTCAAAAAGCCGAAGACGCAGATCCCGATGGAAGCCCCGACGATGGCACCGTTGATACGGATCCAGGCCAGGTCTTCACCGACCTTGCTTTCCAGGAACTGATTGAACCGTTTCTTGTCGAAACTGGACAGGACGTCGCGGACGGCGACGGCGATGAGGGAATGTTCATGTTCCAGGATGACGTTACAGGCACGGCGTATCTGTTCATCGAGCCAATCCTTGATTTCCGGGTAGGACCGGCAGTATTCCAGGTAATGGATGAACTGTTCTTCCAGCAAGTCCTTCAGCTCTTCCTTGCCCTTGTCGCCTTTGGTGAAATAATCCTTGGCCGAATTTTGCGTCGCCGTCAGCCACTGCTCGATAGGCAGGGAGTCGACGAACTGGTCCTGCCAGTTCTGGACGCCAAAGACCAGCTGACCGTTCATGGAGTAGAGGAAGAGTTCCAACTTGCGGCACAGCCATTCGCGCTGTTCCCCTTCAGCCTGTTCCCACTGGTCGAGCCATTCGACGATGCCCAGCTTGATATCGCGGGCAATTTTGTGGGTGTCGACGATGCCCAGGACCTTGGTCAGGGTGAGGCTGGACATGGACGAATGTTGTGATTCTTCACGCCACTGATGATGAGCTTTTCCAAAAGGCTGTCGAAGTCGTCACTGTTGACCAGTTCCCGCACGAGGCCGATGGCATCGTTGAACATGTGGCTGTTCGGATCTTCCAGGAGGGAAATGAGGCGGTCCTGGAAAAAGCTGACCAGAGGCTGCTGTTTCAAGTACTTGCGGATATGCGAGGCAATGGACGCCTGTGTGCCGCCCTTCTGGGCATAGCGGTAAGCCCGCTGCGCCACTTCATAGAGGACACTGCGGAACTTTTCCCGGCCGTTCGGGCCGCGCAGCCAGCCGACGAGCTTGTCGATGAAAGAAATCTGATAGAGCTTATCCTGCCACATATTGGCTGGAGCAGTTTTTCCGAAATGATTTTCGTCATGCTGTCGATGATTTCATCGCGGTGACGATAGAGCAGTTCCGTATGATACGGGAAACCCAGTGGTTTTTCAAAGAGTGCCGTAACGGCGAACCAGTCGGCGATACTGCCGATGAGGGCCGATTGGATGACGAAGAACAGCAATTCTTCCCAAACCGAGACATCATGCGTATACCACCAGAGGAAAATGGCGATGAAGCAGACGAAGGACAGGCCTAAAATCGTATTGGCACGCTGTCTGTATGTCATAAGATAGCCCCTCCCTTCACGGCGTACATGACCAGGTAAATGACGGCGCCCAGGATGGCCCCGACGAGCGAACCGTTGACGCGGATCATCTGCAGGTCATACCAGACGCTGTTTTCCAGCTGTTCCGCTAAATAATTGCCATCGTATTTCAGGATTTCCTGTTCTGCCGTCTTGCCGAACCAGACCTGGAGGCGTTTCAATTCACGGGCTGCAAAAGCCAGGGCCTGACGGTTCATCTGTTCTACCTGATCCGGCTTTCACGCCACGATTCCAGCTTGTTGATGACGTAATTGGCAGCCACCTTGCAGACCCGCTTCTGACGGTCCGGGTCCTGGACGTAGCGCTGCCAGGCTTCCTTGGTGTCAGGCCGCGTGACCAGGCTGTTGTACATGCGGTTCTTATAGCTGTCGATGCGCTGGCGCCATTCTTCGTTAAATTCGATTTTATCCGTCTGTTTCCATAAATAGCGCAACGCCTGCTGGCGCTGGAGGGAATTTTCTTCCTTGGCTTCTGCCAAAAGGCCCAAGCATTTATCCTGCAAGAGGCCGGCGACGTGGTCCGCTGGAAGACTTCCATCTTCAAGGCCGCTTTGATGGCCCAGCCGAGGAGGATATTGTGTTTGGCGTACTGGCGCAGGGATGCTTCGTAGATTTCACCGACATAGCGCTTCATCGTTTCGCTGCGCACGAGTTCTTCCAGGTTGAGGATCATGAAATCGAGGAAATCCTTCCCCGATTCGCCGCGCAGGCCGATTTTGATAGCCTTGCTCATGATCGGCGCCAAGTCGACTTTCTCGATGGCCTGGCCGCCGATGCCGGCAAAGGCCTTGACGACGGTCTTCATGTCGATCGTATACAAGAACGTATTGAGTATCTGACCGAAGACGCGTTCTGCCGACTGGAACCCTTTTTCCGTATGGAGATAGTCCAGCGTCGCTCCAGGATGGGATGATGCTTGAGGACATTGTACATATTGGAAACGGTCAGGATTTCATATTCGATCATATGCCGGGCCATTTCAGCAATGCGTTCCTTACTGTTCGGGATAAGGCCGTCTTAAAGGAGATGCCCAGCGGACGGCGGAACAAGGCCGTTACGGCATACCAGTCTGCCAGGCCGCCGATGAGGGCTGCCCCGGCCAGATGGGTCAGCAGCCCGCCGACAAAAAAGTCTTGGAAGGGGTAGGCCAGAAGCAGGATGACTGCCGCCGTAATCAGGATATAATTGGCAATCTGGCTGCGTCTGCCCCCATTTATATTACTCGCCATAACTCCTCCTTACTGCCCATCGATGATGACATCGTCGCCATCATGCTGGGGAATCCACAAGGGTACGTCGGGATAGGCCTGTTTGAAGGCAGATGACGGTGTCCAGGGCGTCCCGAAATAATGCATGGGAATGAGGCATTTTGTGACGGAAACGTCTTTGAGGAAACCCGTGACGCCCCATTCACGGGCGCCTTCCAGGCGGGCGTCGACAGGGAAAAAGACGATGTCGAAAGTCTGCCCGGCAAGGTGCTTCATTTCGCGGTCGAAGTTTCCCTTGGCTTCGGCATTGTTTTCATCCGTATCGCCGAGCCAGTGCCACCAGTTCAAGTCGCCGGCATGGAAAATCTTCAAGCCGTCCGTTTCCACCAGGAAAGACCCACCTTCATCGGTCGACCCGTACTGAGTCACTGTCGTATCGCCCAATTCCAGCGTGTCATACAGCTTCATGGCATGGAACTTGTCGGCAGGAATCTCCTTCAGATGCACATCTTCATTGACGATGTACTGGGCGCCGCCAAACTGGCCGATGCTGCTGTTGAAATGGTCTTCATGCCAATGGCTGACAAAGAACCACAACGGCTTCTTGCGACGTGACTGTAGGCCTTGACCGTCCCCGACGGATCCTTGTAATAATCAAAGACCAGCACTTTGGAATCGGTTTCGACGGCAAAGCCGCTGTGATTCAAAAAAGTAATCTGTACACTCATATAGTAACCCCCTTATCGGATGTTTAATGGCTATTGCATACTTTTTATTATACCATATATGCGTCATCCGTGTACATGCCGGGGAGGGTTGTGGTTCGTGGCTCGTGGTTCGTGCGAATTTCCCCAATTTTTAGTTGTAGGGGCTCGCACGTGGCGACCCCTACAAAGTAAAAAAAGGCTTGCCGCATATGCGACAAGCCTTTTTACTTTTCCTCTGCGATCAGCCTGATGGAATTCTACGCCCATAGCGCCTTTCGGATGTTTCCAGCTCTTTACGCCTTTGCCGCCGGAAATGACGCGGCACGTACCACATTCGAGGCAGCCTTCGTGACTGAAGACCAGTTTGCCGTCATCATAGTGATACAGGTTGGCCGGACATGCCATGACTAAGCGTTTGATTTCTGCTTCGTCATGATAATCTTCGTTGATCTGGATATGAGATTCGTGTTCATCGGTCACGAACTTATCGAAACCCAGTTTATCGTCTACACTCATCTTTGCCATCTTACATCGCCTCCCAAGCTTTCTTACCTAAATCGAAGAGATTAGCCAAGCCGCCGTTGTTTGCCAAGACTGTCAGAGCAATCATGGCAGAGCGACCGGTGCGCCGCCGTCTACTTTGTAGACCATGCCGGCAAATTCGTCGGCCATCTTCGGGAAATCGTTGAAGATGATATGATCTTCCAGGAGGCCCGGCAGGTTCTGATACTGTTTCATGAGCTTCATGATGAAGCTTTCTTCTAACAAGGTCTTGTAAATCGAGAGGCTTTCAGCCGAGAAGTCGTTGCGGTTCTTCGCTTTGATGACCGCTTCGCCAGCCAGACGGCCCGATTCGATAGCCAGGTCCATGCCGCGAACGGTGTAACCGAGGTTGACGACCATAGCAGCCGCATCGCCGGCGACGAGGACGCCGTCACGGACGAGTTCCGGCATCATCTTGAGGCCGCCTTCGGTAACGAGGTGAGCCGAATATTCTTTCAGTTTCCCGCCTTTGAGGAAGGGAGCGATTGCCGGATGAGCTTTCATGCGTTCAACCATATCCGGTACGCTGACATCGACGCGGCCGATATCGCTGATGGTCGTAACGATGCCCAGGGACAGGCTGTCTTTGTTGGTGTAAATGAAGCCGCCGCCGAGGTTGCCGCCCGTCGGGTCGCCAGCCATCATCCAGGCTGCGCCGTCATTGCCGGTCAGGCCGAAACGTTCGTTGATGACGTCTTCACCGAGTTCGATGACTTCTTTGACGCCGACAGCAACGTCTTTCTGTTCCAGTTCCTGTTTCATGCCGATTTGCTGTGCCAGCAGGGAGTTGACGCCATCGGCCAGGATGACGACATCAGCGTCAAATTCTTCGCCGCCTGTCATGACGCCGACGACTTTGCCGTCTTCGACGACGAGTTCATCGACGAGGAAGCCTTCCGTCAGCATAACGCCGGCTTCTTCAGCTTTATCAGCCAACCATTTATCGAATTTGGAACGCAGTACCGAATAGGACGGATATTTGAGGTTTTCCAGTTTATCCGAACCATACTGGAAGCTCAGTGCACCGCCTTCAGTCATGAGCGACAAGCGTTCCTGCGTAATCTTACGTTCAATCGGGGCTTCTGCTGCGAAATTCGGAATCAATTTTTCCAAGCTGTGTCCATAGAGACGGCCGCCGCTGGAGTTTTTGGAACCGCAGAACTTACCGCGCTCCACCATCATAACATCTAAACCAGCTCTGGCCATTGTCAAGGCTGCAGCAGAACCAGCTAAACCGCCGCCAACCACGATGGCATCAAATTTTTCTTCACTACTCATGTTCTTACCCTCCTTAACCATACGGTTTGCTATCTTAAATTTCCGTTCGTATCTATCGTAACGTCATTATAAGTCTTTTCATATATCCTTCATTCGACCGCAGGCTTCTTCCCCTTGTGGAGCACGCAGGCCCCGAATAAGCGGCTTTTCATCTGCCTGTCAATCAATCCGGCTTGTCCAAACAAGTCCAGGAGCTCCTTCTTCCTGAGAAAATCCTGTGTCGACCGCCACAGCCAGGTGTATTCCTGCCGATGGCGGAAGCCACCGCCCAGGAGGGGCATGACATACCGGAAGTACACCGAATAAAAGGGCCGGATGACCAGAGAATCGGGGACAAAGGAGTCGAGACAATATACCCAGCCGCCGGGAACGACGACGCGGGCCATTTCCTGCAGGACGCGCAGGTAGTCCGAGGTGTTGCGAAGCCCGAAGGAGATACAGGCTGCCGAAAAGGTATTATCCTCAAAAGGCAGGTTCATGGCATCGCTTCCTGCCAGACAACGTTCGCCAGCGGCGTGCCTTTTTTACGGGCTACGTCGAGCATAGCCGGGGAAAAGTCAAGGCCTGTGACCTTGAGATCCGGCCGGTGCGCTGCCAAGGAAATAGCGATGTCCCCAGTGCCACTGCACACATCCAGGACACGGCTGCCTTTGGCTGCCTGCTCACAGACAGCTTCGATGAGGCAGTCCTTCCAACGACTTTCCATGCCAAGACTGATGCGGCCATTGGCGCTGTCATAGGTCTGGGAAATCTGCTGGAATACACGATATACTTTCTCCCGTTTTGAAAGCTCAGCCAAAGGTACCACCTCCGAAGAGGACCATCGCGAGTGCTAACAGATAGGCACCGTTGCCAAAGAGGTTGGCAGTGATGATGCCTTTCATCTGTTTCACCCGCCCCTGCGGTTCCAGAGGCGACTGAAGCAGATTGACAAAGGTATGTCGGGCAAACACGATAAAGAAAGCCGGGCTGATGAGGCCCCACCAACCGATATACCATACGGGCAGGAGGCAGATGAGTGCCATCCAGATCCATACGGCAGCCCGGTACAGGCGGACAGCCTTAGTCCTTCCCAAGAGTGCCGGTAAGGTCCGGCGCTTGGCCTGCCTGTCCTTTTCAATATCACTCGTATTATTGGTCATCATGATGAGACCGATACTGATGATGAAGGGCAGAGCCGCAGGCAAAACGGAAAAATCGAAGGTACTGCTTACGGCGGCGACAATTCCCATAGGGATGAGGCCGCCCATGACAAAGCCCGAAACGAACTCGCCAATCGGCAGATAGGATATCGGTAGGATACCACCGGAATAGGTCCATACGGCGATGGCTCCGATGACGCCGATGATCAGCGGCGCCGGTCCGGCTGTGACCAGTGCCGGCAAGGCCAGGAGACCGGCTGCAACTAAGTAGCCAAGTCCCAAAGCCAATGCCTGTCCAGGCTTGATGTTTTCATAAACCAGGACGGCGTCGCTCACCTCGACGTTGTCGTCGGCAGTGTCCGTGCCTTTTACAAAATCAAAATAATCATTCAGCGTATTGACGGCGGACTGCATGAAGACGCAGGCCCAAAAGAGGGTGATGGCCAGCGTCCCCGTAAGGGGGTAGCCCTTCAGGAGGCAATACAGTTCACCGAATACGGCGGGATATACAGAAGCCAGCCAGGTGTGCGGTGCAGCCAGGCGAACGGCCAGCTTAGGTGTCAAGCAATGTTGCTGTTCCATTCACACGGCCCCCAGCTTACGTACAATCTTGCCGAGCTGCAGGGAAATATCACTCGACGGCAGGGCTTCGAGGATTTCTTCGGCCCGTTTTTGGTAGGTGTGGATCTGATTCCACGCTCCCTCCATGCCGCCCAGGGCGGCGACGATTTCTTCCATGCGGCAGATATCCGCATGAGTCAGCGTCCCTTCGGCGCTCCGTTCCATATAGGGATGGAGGAGCGACGGCCGCCGGGCTGTTCCCGTGCCAGGAGGACCGGCAGGGTATAGATCCCTTCGCGGAAATCCTGGTGGCTTTCTTGCCAATCATCGAACTATCGGGTACGAAGTCGAGGAGGTCGTCGCGCATCTGGAACATATAGCCCAGACATTCGCCGAAGGACTCGAGCATCCGCGATACCCGTTCGTCACAACCGCTTTCCATGGCACCGATGCGGCAGCAGGCGCGGAACAAGGCGACGGTCTTGCCGTGGATGTTCTGCAGGTATTCGTCAAGGGTGACGTCTTCCTTATAGCGGCACATGGCCTGGCCGATTTCGCCGGCACACATTTCTTCTACCGCCTGGGAGATAATCATGCCTGACCGGTTCAATCCTTCGCGCATCAAGTAGAAGGTGATGCGGCTCATCAGGAAGTCACCGGCATAGACAGCCGCGTTCTTACCGTACTTGCTCTGCACCGACGGCTTGCCGCGCCGGAAGGGTGCATCGTCGACAATATCGTCATGGATCAGTGAGGCCAGATGGGTCATTTCCACTACGGCCGCCAGTTTATACAACCGCTCCCGCACATCGTCGCGGTCTGTTCCGAACGAGCCGGCCATCAGTACCAGGCGGGGACGAATCATCTTCCCCTGCGAAGAGGCTGCATCATCGAGGACGGCCCCCGTGGCCGTACCTCCAAAGGGATGCTTTGTATATAATTTTATATACTCTTTCACTCTGCGGACCTGGTCATCGCTGATACCGGCAAACAATTTGGCATAAACTTCCGGGCGCTGGTTTCTAAGAGTGTCTGTTTTATCATCATGCTCTATTTACCTTTCCGGCCAACGTTATTGCCTATTTTTTTTCGCGTTTTTCAACGACGATCTGTGCTGTGTGTTTAACCTGAATATTGTTCAAGCCGCGAGCATCGAGGCCGCCACGGATCTGGAGCAAGCAGCCCGGGCAGTCGACAGCGACGACATCTGCGCCAGAAGCGACGATGTTGTTGATCTTTTCTTCGAGGATCGGAGCCGACATTTCAGGGAATTTAACGGAGTAAGAACCACCGAAGCCGCAGCATTTATCGCAATCGTGCATTTCGATGAGTTCGACGCCCTTGGTAGCTTTCAAGAGTTCACGCTGTTCCTTGGTGACGCCGAGGTAACGGTTCAAGTGGCAGGAGTCGTGATAGGTGACCTTCATCGGTACGCCATCGCCGGTATCCGGCAAGCCGCCGAGCATGGAAACGAGTTTGCAGAAGTCGAAGGTCTTGCTGCGGAGTTCTTCCGCTTTCTTGAGCATTTCCGGATCGTCCTTGAAGAAGTCGACATAATCGCGGAGGGCATGCGTACAAGTCGGGCAAGCCGATACGATGTAATCGTATTTTTCAGCTTCCATAGCGTTCAAGTTCATTTCAGCAGCTTTCTTGGCGTTTTCAACATCGCCCATATAGGTAGCCGGAGCACCGCAGCAAGCCTGGCCAAGCGGCATTTCTACGATATAGCCAGCCATGTTGAGGGCTTTGACGACGTCCGTTGCGATGTCGACATAGACGAAGTCGAGGAGACAGCCCGTGAAGATAGCAATCTTGCCTTCGGGTTAGGAACGTCCTGTTTAATCGTCGGCAGGATATCGCGGAACGGCTGCGGAGCAACGCTCGGCAGACTGCGGCCTGCTGTCAGGCCGGACAAGAACATCGGCAGATGACGGATCATCGGCTGACCTTTGGTAATCATGCCCTGAGCAACGGAAGCGATGCGCAGCATAGAGTGGAAGAGGTGACGGTCAGCAACCGTATCGAGACAGAATTTATGGACCGGATTGAGGCCATCTTCCTGAGCGAATTTCGTACGTAATTTCAGGATCATGCCGGCAATATCGAGTTTGCCGCCGCAGACTGTGTTACACGTACCGCACTGGAGACAGATGTTCTGGATATCTTTACCGCGTTCACGGCTGTTGAGGAAGCTCGTGAGCAGCGTGCCGATACCGCCGGTATAAATGGAGCCGCCATATACGTGGCCGCCGACGAGGCGGAAGGCCGGACATACATTCAGGCAGGCAGCGCAGCGGATGCAGCAGAAGATATCTTTGTAATCTTCACTGGCCATGATCTTACGGCGTTCCGGCGTATCGAGGATGATCATGTGGAAGTTCTTGTCTTCCTTCGTATCGTTTTCCGGATCCGTAACGACTTTCGTAGCGCCCGTGTAGAAGGAAAGGTATGCCGTGATGTTCTGGGCTGTACCGTTACGAGGCAGTACTTTGAAGATGTAGCGGATATCGCTCATCTTAGCGACGAATTTTTCAATACCAAAGATATATAAGTGCGTTTTCGGAAGGGTTGCGACCATACGGCCGTTGCTTCATTCGTCATGGTAATGACTGTCCCCGTTTCAGCGACAGCGACGTTGGCACCGGAAACCCCCATTTCAGCGCTGAGGAATTTCGGGCGCATGACGCGGCGGGACGTCTTGACTTCTTTCGTGATGACCGGTTCTTCCGGCTGTTTCGTATACGATTCAAAGAGGTCAGCAACGTCTTCTTTAGAATAATGAATAGCCGGCATAACCATGTGGGACGGCGTATCACCAGCGATGGAGTTGATGAATTCACCTAAGTCCGTTTCCTGAGCCGTAATGCCAGCTTTTTCATAGTTCTGGTTGAAGTGCATTTCTTCTGATGCCATGGATTTCGATTTAACGCAAAGTTTTACGTTGTTGTCTTTAGCCAGTTTCAAAGCATAGTCCATAGCTTCTTCCGGAGAATGGGCAACGAATACATGAGCCCGTTGGCTTCCGCATTCTTGATGAATTCGGCCATGACTTCATCCAGATGGTCACGAGCATAGGATTTTACTTCATGGACTTTCTCACGAAGCGCTTCAAAGTCATATCCTTTGTAAACTCTTGCACGGTTGCCAGGATAAGCTGTCGTAAAGTTCTTCAACGCCTTCTGCAGCGGCGCATTATCCATGGCGCGCTCGATTTCTTGCTTCAGTAATTCGTTAGACATGTGCTGTTCCCTCCCTTACTCATCTTCTACGACGATGACCGAATACTGACGCGGGCCATGAACCCCTACAGTACCGACACATTCGATATCAGCCGTCCGGCTCGGGCCGGTAATGATGCCGGCGAATTTCGGGAACGGTTTCGTTTCGGCCATGATGTCGATCATGTCATCGAAAGTATCGACAATCTTAGAAAGTTTGACGATGCCGACATAAACGTCCGATACCGTTTCGACGATACGGCAGTCGATGTCGTCTTTCATCTGGACAATAGAGCCTAAGTTAGCGATGCCATAGTCGGCTTCGGTAACGCCGCCTTTGTCGTCCGGGGCATTCTTGCGGAAGTGATCCGTATCCACTTTAATGCCTGCAGCTTTCAATGCGTCTACAGCGCCGATTTCTTTCAGGAGCGGCGTTTCAACGAGGGCAACTTCATGTGTGTCCTTGTCCTGGAAAATTTTGGTGAGAGTGGCAGCAACGTCGGCTTTTTTGGCGATATAACTTTCGCCGTTGACGCTGGTCAACCCTTTCTGGAATGTTTCATACAATTCTGTCTTTTCCATTTTCACACCTCTTTACTTATAAATTACAACTACAACGAATACTATGAAGTAAAGTATTTACCATAAGTATACCATTTCATGCGTAAAGTGCAATAAGTATAGAAAAATGAGTAATACAAAATGAGAAACCTTGAATATGTACCTATGCTTTTTAGTTATATATCTATTCATTACTAATATGGTATTCTTTTAGCACTTTATGCTTTTTATAGATAAAATTTTTATAAAAACGGCTTATTACCGCCATATACTTTATTCAACTACACTAAAGCATGTGTTTTTGTAATGATATTTTTATATTTTTAAAATTACATTTAATCATATTAAGCTCATTTTGTATTATACCATGCCATTGATTGGAGCGAATACACTTCATATCTACCAAACATGGATATTGTATGCAGACAAATTTAATCAAAAATGATGAGTCTTTATGTATCGACAACCAACAAAACTCCCACTGCTACAAACTACAAACTGCAAATGCCCTTATATAGATATATAAAGAAAGCGATTCTAACGGCCTTTTTGAATAAGATACCAATTTTGTCATCTTTTTAGGATCTTTCTATTGACAAACGTCCTGTGAAGGAGTATCATGTGTTCAACACGAAAACAGAAATGCAATGACCAAAACAAGTACACACAGGATAACGGCACAGAGAGTAAGGGCCATCGGCTGAAAGCCCCTATCGAAGTTGAATGTGATGGAATGCCTTTGGGAGCAGGATGATTGAACGCGAGTAGGTCATCCCGGTTGCCGCCGTTACGGGCATTGAGTGGCAGTCTAAGGACTGCAATCAGAGTGGAACCACGGACCACCGTCTCTGTATGACGGCAGGTCTTTTTTATTTACTTTTTTCACATCACAGGAGGGCGCTACGCCATGTTCAAATCACTTCGCAACGACATTCGCGTCATCAAGGACCGCGATCCAGCTGCTAAGAATACGCTGGAAGTCTTGCTTTGCTATTCCGGCCTTCATGCATCTGGGCCCATCGCCTGGCCCACTTCTTCTACAAGCATCAGTGGTTTGTCACGGCCCGCATCATTTCCACCATTTCCCGCTTCTTCACGGGCATCGAGATCCATCCCGGCGCCCAGATTGGCGAAGGCCTGTTCATTGACCATGGCATGGGCATCGTCATCGGAGAAACGACGGTCATCGGCAACAACGTTT
>ENA-OQBT01000535-OQBT01000535.1-human-gut-metagenome-genome-assembly--contig:-NODE-535-length-22386-cov-6.136574_pt1 | contig 22386 bp, 25 predicted proteins | sample MGYA00242749_ERZ504557 | MGnify/ENA primary metagenome ERZ504557 (study PRJEB26092, sample SAMD00036243) | human gut metagenome | host: Homo sapiens | study: EMG produced TPA metagenomics assembly of... | reverse complement strand
GAAAAAAAGTGCTTGCATTTGTAAGAAAGTATTATATACTAACGAAGTCGGTTGCGGGAAACAACAGAAATCAAGAGCAAACGACACAAATGAATATGGCCAGTTGGTCAAGGGGTTAAGACGCCGCCCTCTCACGGCGGAAACACGGGTTCGATTCCCGTACTGGCTATCAACAGAAAGCAGTTAGGATTTTTATTCTGACTGCTTTTTTTGTGATTGTTATACTTCACTTTTTCCTGTTATCGCTTTCAAACGTTGCTCTGAACATTGCATATAAAAATTTCGTTCTTCCTGTTTATCTGTTTTCTGTATTTTCACATATATTATTTTGCTTTTCTTTCTCTTCTGTTTTATAATTTCCCCTGAAAATACTTAAGATAAGGGGTGACTTCTCATGCATCACAAACGTTCTTTTCGCAGAAAGCTGCAGACATTTTTTCTTTCTCTGCTGCTTGTTCTGCTAACAGTCGCAGGAGTTCCCTCTGCTGCTTACACAGCCGAGGCTGCTTCTGCTGACACAACAATGGCTGTACACTTTCTGGATGTAGGGCAGGGGCTTTCGATCCTGGTCCAGTCACAGGGCAGAATCTCCTGTATGACGGCGGTGACCGAGGACATTCCAGTTTCGTGGTTTCCTATCTGCAGAAACAGAATATTTCCATCATTGACTATATGATCTCCTCCCATTATGACGAGGACCATGTGGCTGGTCTTGTAGGATGCCTAGACAGCTTTTCCGTAAAAAATGTGATCGGTGCAGATTATGTACAGGATACAAAGATCTATCAATCTTTTGAAAACAGTGTTGCCGCTCAGGGATTAACTGTGCAGCATCCGAAGCCCGGAACGGATTTTGCTTTCGGAGGCGGGAAATTTACGGTTCTTTCTCCTCAATCGATCAGTAGCAACGATAACGACAATTCTGTTGCGATCCGGCTGGAAAACGGAAATAACCATTTTCTTTTTACCGGGGATGCAGAATCTGCCGGGGAGGAAGCGATCTGTGATCTGGGACTTGATCTTTCCTGCGATGTGATCGTTCCGGGACATCACGGTTCTGCCACTGCCACCACCTGGGATCTGCTCCAGAAGACTGTTCCGGAATATGCAGTGATCAGCTGCGGCGCCGGTAATTCCTACGGACATCCTCATAAGGATACCATGGATAAGCTTGCGGATATGGGAATACAGGTATTTCGTACTGATGAGCAGGGTACGGTGATCGCAGTCAGCGACGGAAGCAATATCCAGTGGAACCAGAGTCCCTGTAATGATTATTCTGCTGGAGATGAATCGGATACCGGCACACAGCCTTCCTCCGCTTATAAGGATTCCGGTGCGTCCGGCTATGGATCTTCTGATTCGGCTGCTGCAGATCCTCAGACCGGAGTGCAGGCCGATCCGGAGCCAGTGGGTGATATGGTCTGGATCTCCGCTACCGGAAGCAAGTACCACCGGATCCCTAACTGCGGAAATATGAATCCGGATAATGCCACAGAGATGACACGCTCCCAGGCTGAAGCTGCAGGGTATAAAGCCTGCAAGAAGTGTTATTAGAAACGTCCGCATGCTGTCAGGTTTTCTGAACATCATACAGTATTGACGTAATATGGATAATCTTTGAGAACATTATTTAAGGACAGCTATATCATAAATCGATATGACATGCTGTCCTTTTCTTTTACTATTTTATAATATCCTCCGCCGGTTCAGCCGTACGAACGTACTCTTCTTTCCTTTTCTTTTTTTCTCCTTTTTTGCTGCCTTGGCCCGCTCGGTCGCCTCCCTGCAGAATTCCATCTGGGAATTTATCAACGTTTTGCCACGTTTGTCCTGCTTCTCATACAAACCGGAGGGCTGCAGGATATGTGCTTTTACATTGTCACGGAATTCCAGATCCAGCACATGCATGATCTCTTCCTTGATCCGCTCATCTTCCACAGGAAAAACAATCTCCACACGACGGTCAAGGTTACGTGGCATCCAGTCCGCACTTCCCATATAAATTTCATCGGAACCGCCATTGCGGAAATAGAAAATACGGCTGTGCTCCAGGAAATTACCGACGATCGAACGCACGTGGATATTTTCGCTGATACCCGGAATGCCCACCTTCAGGCAGCAGATGCCGCGGATCAGAAGATTGATCCTGACACCACAGGAAGAAGCATAATACAGCGCTGCAATAATCTCAGGGTCACACAGAGAATTCATCTTTGCCGCAATGTGAGCCTCTTCTCCCTTTTTCGCATGCTCCGCTTCTCTTTCGATCATTTTTACAAAACGGTCCTTCATCCAGATCGGTGCAACGATCAGGCGATTCCAGCGCTTCGGCTCGGAATATCCGGAAAGCATGTTGAACACTGCAGTTGCATCCTCTCCAAACCGTTCGTCACAGGTAAAGATACCGCAGTCTGTATAAAGCTTGGCTGTGGAATCGTTATAGTTTCCGGTTGCCAGATGCACATATCTGCGGATCCCGTTTTCTTCTCTTCTCACAACAAGAGTGATCTTACTGTGTGTTTTCAGGCCCACCAGACCATAGATCACATGACAGCCTGCCTTTTCCAGCATTTTTGCCCAGACGATATTGTTTTCCTCATCAAAACGCGCTTTCAGCTCTACAAGAACAGAAACCTGCTTGCCGTTTTCTGCGGCTTGAGCAAGTGCCGCGATGATGGGTGAATTGCCGCTGACGCGATACAGGGTCTGCTTGATTGCCAGTACATCCGGTCCTTTGCCGCCTGACGCACGAAATTCACCACCGGATCAAAGCTCATATACGGATGATGCAGGAACACATCACCCTCCCTGATCACCTGAAAAATATCTTTATCATTCTGAAATGCAGGCACTGCTGCCGGTTTGTATTTCGGTTCCTTGAACTGATCGTATCCGTCAATACCATAAACCTTCATCAGCATGGTCAGATCCAGCGGTCCGTTGATAAAAAAGATATCATCTCCATGAACCTGAAACTCCATTTTCAGAATATCCAGAAGCCGCAGATCCATCTTATCTTCCACTTCCAGGCGGATCACCTCTCCCCACTGGCGCTTTTTCAGCTGTTTCTGGATCTCAACCAGAAGATCCTCTGCTTCATCCTCGTCAATAGGAAGATCCGCATTACGCATGATCCTGTACGGATGGGCACAGATCACATCATAGCTTAAGAACAGCTTGTCGATGTTGCGCTCAATGATCTGTTCCAGAAGCGTTACGGTTGTATGGCCTTTTTTCTCAGATGGAATGATCACTACTCTTGGAAGTACAGAAGGCACCTGTACAGTGGCAAAATCAATCTCTTCTTTTCCTTTTTTGGTATCTTTTTTGGAAAGAAGTGCTCCGATATTCAACGTTTTATTACGGATCAGAGGAAACGGTCTGGAAGAATCCATTGCCATTGGTGTCAGGACCGGATATACATTATCTTCAAAATACTGATCCACAAATTCTTTCTGCTTCTCGGAAAATGCCTCGTGCTCAAAGATCACATGAAGTCCTGCTTTTTCAAGTGCAGGGACCAGAGACCGGTTTAATGTACTGTACTGTACGTGAACAAGATCATGTGTCTGCCGGCTGATGGCTTTCAGCTGTTCCTTGGCTGTCATTCCTGCAATATCTGTTTTTTTGTACCCTGCATGAACCTGATCCTTCAGGGATGCAACACGGACCATATAAAATTCATCCAGATTGGATGAGGTGATACTCAAAAATTTCAGTCTCTCAAACAGAGGTAGATTTTTGTCTCTGGCTTCACTGAGCACACGATCATCAAATTTGATCCAGCTCAGCTCTCTGTTTACAAAATATTCCGGTTTGTCAAATTCCTTAAATTTCATACAAAAACCTCCTCCGTTATCTTCTTCCCTTCCGTCTCATTACAAGCCGGATTCCAAACACCTCTTCAAAAAATTCTTTTTTATCTTTCAGAAGCCCCAGTTCCAGAGAAACATCCCTTGCGGAATCCACCACCAGGTAAAGAATCCTGTCTTTTAAGGTTACATTAAGCGCTTTTACCTTCTGGTAATGGCTTCTGTCCATAGCATTGGCCAGGCGGAGAATCGCGGTCAGCTTCGCAGTCAGGAGATAATTTCCCCTGTTCATGGATGTTTCACGGTTGATTTCTTCGTAGCAGCCGAATTCTCTGGTATTATACCTTACCGCACTTGCGATCACCTGCCGCTCCTCTGTGGAAAGACCTATGATTTCCGTAGCCATGATGATCCGGTAAGAGCATTCTGCCACCTCACTCATACTGATATATTTTCCGCAGTCATGAAGAAGAACTGCAATCTGCAAAAGAAGCCGTTCACGTTTTCCCATGCCGTGGATCTTCCTTGTACTGTCAAAAATATCCAGTGCCACATCGGTAGTTCCTGCAATGTGGTTCTTTCCGCTGGAATACCTTTTGGCAATGTTCCTGGATGCCACCAGGATATCATTTTCAAAATTGTGTACACTTTTCAGATATTTGTTTTTTTCCGCATGGTCATAGGCAATCCCGTCCAGAAGAGAAACACCCGGGATCCAGAGTGCTTCTGCCTGAAAGATTTCTATAAAGTTTCGGATGATAACCATGTTCGGCACGATCAGAGACGCATATTCCGGTTCCAACTCCATGGATTCGGCAAGGTCATAATCGGACATGTTTACAATGGTCTCGTATTTCTTCAGGAATTCCTCCTTTGTGATGATATTCTCTCCGGATCTGTCCTGAAAGATCGTATCTGTGAGAAAATCTCCCATCAGGATCAGATTGGAGATTTCCTTGTCCTTAAGATAAAGACGTTGAAAACTTATCAGATCATTTCGGATAAATTCCTCTATCAGCCGGTCATAATGTGGAGTTGTTTTCTCCAGTTCTTTCAGACGTTCGCGGATACGAAGACTTCCCATACGGATACTCTGGGTCAGCACCAGAGCATCTTTATCAAAGAGAGAGATCTGCAGATTTCCTCCTCCGATATCCAGGATCGCCGTACCCTTCTGAATAGCCTTTTTGAAGCCGGATTCAATGGCAGCAATGGATTTATATCCCAGAAAATGCTGTTCCGCATTACTCAGGATCTCCACCCGGATACCAGTTCTCTGATAGATCTGCTCCAGGATGATCACCGGATTTTCCAGCTCACGGAGAGAGCTTGTTGCACACGCACGCCAGCTTTCTACCCCAAATTCAGCCATCATGCGTTTAAAATCATTAAGGGTCTCGCAGAGCTCATCCACAGTCTCCATCTCTAGCCGTCCTGCAGCATAAGTTCCACGGCCCAGCTCCAGCTGGTAACGGACATCATTGATCTCCCGGAAGCCGATCCGCTTTGACATTTCAAAGATCTTCATACTGACTTCATAGGAGCCTATATCAATTGCTGCAAAGGTTGTCACCGCCATAGTTTTTCATCCTTTCCCCCAATACACAGGTAAACTATTTCTTTTTTTCTTCCTCTGTTCCCACAATGTAATCAATAAACTGCTGCGCTGCACGTCCGGTCAGTCCGCCGTGAGAGATCTCCCACTGGTTGGCTTTCAGAAGCAGTTCCTCCTCCGGCATGGTAACTCCATAACGGGCAGCCAGTGTACGGACGATCTCCTGGAACTGTTTTTTGTCCGGTTTGCCAAAGTAGATACGGACGCCAAAACGATATACCAGGGAAAGCTTCTCCTGCACGGTATCGGAGGAATGCAGATCATTGTCATCTGCGATCTCCAGCTTATCTGTGGCACGCTCACGGACAAGATTACGCCGGTTGCTTGTGGCATAGATCAGACATTGTCCGGTTTTTTCTCAAGACCGCCCTCGATCACTGCTTTCAGGTATTTATATTCAATCTCAAATTCCTCAAAGGAAAGATCATCCATATAAATGATAAAACGATAGTTACGGTTTTTGATCTGGGCGATGACTTCATTAAGATCCTGGAACTGATGCTTATAGGCCTCAATGATACGAAGTCCCTGATCATAATACTGGTTCAGGATTCCCTTGATACTGGAAGATTTACCGGTTCCCGCATCACCAAAGAGCAGACAGTTGTTCGCCTTTCTCCCCTGTACAAATGCCTCTGTATTATCAATGAGCTTTTTCTTGGCGATCTCATATCCTACCAGATCATCGATCTTCACATGTGCGATCCTTGTGATAGGCTGGATCTCCACCTTTCCCTCCTCATCGTGGCCGATACGGAATGCCTTATGGAGACCAAGCTTGCCAACACCGAAATCTTTATAGAAGGATACCATATCATCCATAAATTCTTCGGTTGTGGTGGCTGCTGCCAGGGTTTTGCTCATCTGACAGATACGGTCACGGATCCTGGTATTAAAGAGCTTGCTGTTCTCATCCGGTGTCTGGTAATCACAGATCACCCTGCAGCATACAGTTCCGAACACTTTATCAAAGACCGTGATGTCAAAATCATACAATTCCTTGAAAATCTGGAAATCATTTTTTGCCAGGTCGTTAATACTGCCCTTGATCGCTCCCCGGATCTCGCTTGCCATACTGAAAGCGTTCTCATGATTTACCAGAAGGAAGGTAAGATATGTATGCCAGATATTTCCGGAAAAGCCGTACATTCCTGCCAGCTCCACCAGCCCGTTGACACTTTTGAAAAATTGGTCTTCTCTTGCCTTGAGTGCTTCTTCATCAGCTTCATAAAGATTGATAAGCTCTGCCATATCGTTCAATATCTCACCGTTCGAAAATTCACGGTAAAGGATACATTCCTGAATTCTTGCCAACATAATAATTAACTCCTCTGTATCTTAATAATTTCCAAGAACACGGAGAACATTCGCCTCCGCCTCGATTCCTCTTAACGCATTTTCCACAGCGCTTTCGCCAAGCTTCCCCGTGAAATCCACGAAGAAACGGTATTCCCAGGATTTTCCCGGAATCGGACGGGATTCGATCTTGGTCATGTTCAGTCCGTTGTAGATAATATGGGAAAGCATGTTGTAAAGAGTTCCGCTTTCATGAGGCAGCTCAAAACAGATGCTGATCTTCCCGGCCTTTTCCTCGTATTCCGGTTTCCTGCTTACAATAATAAAACGTGTAGAGTTTGCTTTTTCTCTGCAGATATTTTCTGCAAGGACCTTCAGACCGAATACCTCACCAGCCTCACGGCTTGCGATAGCTGCCACGCCTTTGTCCCCCACCTCACTGACCTTTTTGGCCGCGCCTGCGGTGTTTTCCACTTCCTTCTTTTTCCAGGAAGGGTTTTCCTCCAGAAATGCCTTGCACTGGGCAAGCCCCTGAGGATGAGAGCAGACTTCCCTGATATCCCCTATCTGTGCATCCGGCATGCCCAGAAGCACATGATCCACACGGATGATCTGCTCGCCTACGATATACAGCTTGTACTCCATAAGAAGGTCATAGATATCAGCCACGATACCTGCAGTAGAATTCTCAATAGGAAGTACCGCATAATCGGCCTTGCCATGGGTTACATCCTCCATAGCTGTCCTCCATGTTTTTACATGGTAGCTTTCGATATTTTTCCCAAAGTACTGCCGCATAGCCGCATAGCTGTAGGCTCCCTCTACACCCTGGAACACAACCGTTGCGTTTTCAAGGGGAACATGCTTCACAGTTGTGAAATTGCGCTCTCCGTAAATCCCATGCTCTGTCAACAGCTGGTACTGTCTCTTACGGCTGATGGCCATGATCTGACGGAAAAGCTCCTGCACACCGAGGCTGTTAAAGTCCCCGTGGGCCTTGTTTTTCAGCGTATGGATCTTCTGGCTCTCACGTGCCGGATCCAGTACCTGCTTACCGGTTTTTATTTTATATTCAGCGACTTCCTCACTCACCTTCATTCGTTTTTCAAAGAGACGTACGATCTCACTGTCGATCTCATCGATCTCGTCTCTGTATCTTTCCAAATCCGTCATTGGTTTCCTCCGTTATGTTTCCTGATAATTTCTGTAAGATCCCCCAGGAACGCCAGGGAACCAAAAGCAATGATCACATCCTCTTTTCCTGCCAGCTGATAGGCCTCTGCCACTGCGGCTTCGATGTTGTCAAAGGGCCTTACATCAGAATGAAATTCCCGCACCGCATCTGCCAGCTCCTGCGGGGTCAGAGCCCTGGGGTTATCCGGTGCCGCAATCGTCAGGATGGTATCTGCGTATTTTTCTGTTTTCTGGATGACCTTGCGGTAATCCTTGTCACGGAACATTCCCATGATGTAGATGATCCTTTTTCCCTTAAAATACCGTTCAATGGATGCAGCCAGCATGTCTGCCGCTGCAGGGTTATGAGCTCCATCAACCACAAAATCCGGTTCTGTCCCGAGAAGTGCAAATCTTCCCGGCCAGGTGGTACGTTTCAATCCATCCTGTCTCTGGACCAGTGTTGTGGGATATCCCTGTTCATTCAGGATTTCCAGTGCCCGGAGCGCTGCCACCGCATTTTCCTTCTGATAGGCACCTGCCAGAGATATTGTATATTTTTCTCCTTTATAAAGAAAGGTCTGGCCGGTTATGGATGCTTCCAGTACCTCTGCGCTGTCCTGGTCTGCTGCCTCGTATGGCACATTCTGTTCTACGCATATTCTTCGTATGACTGCCTCTGCCTCCGGCTGCTGTTTTACAGTTACCATATGACTGTTCGGTTTAATGATGCCGGCCTTTTTTTTCTGCTATCTCGCCCAGGGTATTTCCAAGAAATGCCATATGATCCATACTGATGGATACCAGAATGGAAAGAACTGTAGTACTTATAATGTTGGTGGCATCCAGATCACCGCCCATACCAACTTCCATTAATACCAGATCGCATTTCTCATCCCGAAAATAAAGAAATGCGGCTGCAGTTTCAATTTCAAATACTGACGGATGCGGTTTTCCCTCTTTTACGATCTCATCGATCACCTCCGCGATCCTTGTCACATATGCTGCAAATTTCTCTCTGCTGACAGGTTCTCCGTTAACCTCCATCCTCTCTCTGTAGGAATAGACCGCCGGGGAAATATATCTTCCGACCCGGTAACCTGCACCTGATAAAGCGGAATACAGATATGCGATCACAGAACCCTTTCCGTTAGTTCCCGCTACATGAACATACTTCAGTTCATCCTGGGGATCTCCAAGCCGCCTCATCAGTTCTCTCATATTTTCCAGTCCCAGAACAATTCCCTTTTTCAATTCCGCAGCTCTGATGTAGGCACGACTTTCTTCATAATTCATCGTCTGTTTTCTCCTTCCGCATGTGTTGATGATCCATTACTGCTTTTTCACTTTGCAGTAATAATTTTGTTCATTATAACCCACGTGTATATTTTTTTCAAGGCAGGGAAGGCTATTAAAGACGCTTTTCCACGTTAAATATATTTAAAGTCCAGGCGGATATTCGCAGCCCCGCAGGGGACTTTCTTAATTCAGTTAAACTGACATTTTTCCGGAAAGCGCAGGATTTCTGCTGATGAGAAGGAGCTTTAAAATGCAAAAGAAGGATTTTTTTCTGTGTGGTTTTACAGGCTGGTGTCTGGAGATCTTATGGACAGGACTGCACTCTCTTGTCACCGGACATTTTACTATGATGGGCAAAACCTCTCTTCTGATGTTCCCTATTTACGGACTTGCAGCACTGATCCGTCCGGCTACTACAAGCTTGCCCGCTTTCCGGTTATGGTACGGGGGATCATTTACAGCTGCGGGATTTTTTTCGTGGAATTTTTAAGCGGATCTTTTTTTCAGAAGCTTCACATCTGTCCCTGGGATTATTCTCATGTTCCGCTTCAGTATAAAGGAGTGATCCGGCTGGACTATGCTCCTCTGTGGTTTTTTACCGGTCTCTTTTTCGAATGGCTTCTTCGACAAAATCCTCGGAAAGTCTCTTGAAAATCTCACAGTTATATTATATGATAACTGGAAGGAATCTTATTTCCAGTAAATAATTGGAGGTACAACATGAGACATTTAATGAGTCCATTGGATTTCTCGGTTGAAGAGCTTGATAAGCTTCTGAATCTCGCCGACGACATCGGGAAAAATCCAAAAAAGTATGCGCATACCTGTGATGATAAAAGGCTTGCGACATTGTTTTACGAACCAAGTACACGTACACGTTTAAGTTTCGAAGCAGCCATGATGAATCTTGGAGGAAAGGTTCTCGGTTTTTCTTCTGCTGATTCCAGCTCCGCATCCAAAGGCGAAAGCGTTGCCGATACGATTCGCGTTGTTTCCTGTTATGCAGATATCTGTGCTATGCGTCATCCGAAAGAGGGTGCTCCGCTTGTAGCTTCTATGTCATCCAATATTCCGGTGATCAATGCCGGTGATGGCGGCCACCAGCATCCTACCCAGACATTAACCGATCTTTTAACTATCCGCTCCCTGAAGGGCAGACTTGACAATATTACCATCGGCCTCTGTGGTGACCTGAAATTCGGCCGTACCGTTCACTCTCTGATCGAGGCTCTGGTCCGTTATGAAAATGTGAAATTTGTTCTGATTTCTCCGGAGGAGCTTCGTATTCCAAGCTATATCCGTGAGGATGTTCTGAAACGCAACAATGTCGAGTTTGTCGAGGAGGAACGTCTGGAGGATGCACTTCCGGATCTGGATATCCTGTACATGACCCGTGTTCAGAAGGAACGTTTCTTCAACGAAGAGGATTATGTCCGCATGAAAGATTTCTATGTTCTGGACAAACAGAAAATGGAGCTTGCACCAAAGGATATGTATGTCCTCCACCCACTCCCACGTGTTAACGAGATTTCTGTTGAAGTGGATTCTGATCCACGTGCCGCTTATTTCAAACAGGTCCAGTATGGTGTGTATGTCCGTATGGCCCTGATTCTTACATTACTGGAGGTGGAACTGCCATGTTAAACGTAGGTGCTCTTCGTGAGGGTTATGTTCTGGATCATATCAAAGCCGGCAAGGCAATGACGATCTATCATGACCTGAAGCTGGATAAGCTGGACTGTACTGTTGCTATTATCAAAAATGCCCGCAGCAAGAAAATGGGAAAAAAGGATATCATCAAGGTTGAATGCCCCATCGAGGATCTGGATCTGGATATCCTTGGTTTTATCGATCATAATATTACCGTAAATATCATCAAGGACGAAAAAATCGTTGCAAAGAAAGAGCTGAAGCTGCCAAAGCAGGTTGTGAACGTGATCAAATGTAAGAATCCTCGCTGCATTACTTCCATCGAGCAGGGACTGGATCAGATTTTTGTTCTTGCAGATGAAGAGAATGAGGTTTACCGGTGTAAGTATTGTGAGGAGAAATATCGAGGTAAACGGAATAAATAGGGATTCAGGGATTCCTGCGGGAATTATTGACAAACGGACGCGTACGGCTCCTGCGAAGGCCTGAATATCGAAGCGGGGACCGGGCGCTGTGTTTTCATAGAAAAGTTTTTTACAAAAAAGCAACTGATATTTTACAGAACATATCTGCAAAATACAGTTGCTTTTATTATGTGCTTATTATCATACACAGTCAGACCGATAAGCCGGGTTATGTCGTTGGGTGATCATCTATCTAGGCCTTCCGTTGCCAGAAGGCTCCAGCGACCTACCTGAAAGCACGACGGGCCGCCGTATGGCTTTCTTCTCGGTCTTGCTTCGAATGGAGTTTACATGTGCCCGCTCTGTTACCACAGCGGCGGTAGTCTCTTACACTGCCTTTCCACCCTTACCCCGCAAAACGGGGCGGTTTATTTCTGTTGCACTGGTCTGGGAGTTACCTCCACCGGACGTTATCCGGCATCCTGCCCTGTGAAGCCCGGACTTTCCTCGTCTGGACCCTTTCGTCTGTCCAGCCGCGATCACCTGGCCTGGCTGCGCACCTGCTATTTTAACACAGGTGTATAGACTTGTAAAGTTAGAATTTTCTTGGTCTCCTATGTCTTTTACATGGAAATCCATCCAAATGCATTTGCCACAGAACTGAAAAGAATGATCGCCGCAAAGATTGGGCAAAGATACTGGATCATAAAATTAAAGATTCTTTTTCTGCGGAAAGTACCACCTTCCTGCAGTACTTCCTCTTCAATCTTCTTTGTACCAACTACTCTGGATATCAGAAGACAGGTAGCAATCGCTGCAATCGGCATCATGACAGAGTTCGTCAGGAAATCAAAGAAATCAAGGAACTGCATTCCAATGATCTTAACACACGCCAGAGGACCATAGCCAAGAGAAGAAAGACTTCCGAGAACAACCATGATAACTCCGACAAATACTGTCGCCTTCTTGCGTCCCCATTTCAGTTCATCCTGAAAAGTAGATACTGCACTCTCAGTCAGTGCAATAGAACTGGTCAAGGCTGCACAGAGAACCAGTACAAAAAACAGGATTCCAACCAGAGTTCCAAATCCCATGCTTGCGAATACCTTCGGAATCGTAATAAACATCAGTGCCGGTCCTGCCTGTAACGTATCCGGTTCTCCACCGGAGAATGCAAACACTGCCGGAATGATCATTAAACCTGCCATCATTGCGATCGCTGTGTCAAAAATTTCTACATTTTGTGTAGAACCTTCAATAGATACATCTTTTTTCATATAAGAACCAAAAGTTACCAGAATACCCATTGCGATCGACAGAGAATAAAACATCTGTCCCATTGCCGCAACCACTGTCATCCAGGAGAAGTTTTTGATATTTGGTATCAGAAAATATTTCACGCCTTCCAGTGCTCCTGGTCTTGTCACCGAATAAACGACAATGACTATAGACAAAAATACCAGTATCGGCATCATTAATTTGGAAACTCGTTCCACGCCATTCTGTACACCTGCATAAATGATCACCAGCGTAAGCAGTGTAAAAAACAGGAAACAGGTTTCTGTAGAAAATCCATCCGCTATAAAAGCAGAAAAATATCCGTCTTCGGCAAGAGTCTGACTGCTTCCCTTTACATACTCCACCAGGTACTTAATTACCCAGCCACCGATCACAGAATAATACGGCACGATCAGAACCGGTATGATCGCATTGATCCAACCGCCAAAAGACAGCCACTTTGATTTACCAAAAGTTCCAAACGCACCTACCGGACTTTTCTTTGTCATACGTCCCAGAGCTGTCTCTGCCACGATCATAGAATATCCGAAGGTCAATGCCAGAATGATATAGATCAGTAAAAAAATTCCACCGCCGTACTTTGCCGCCAGATAAGGGAATCTCCATATATTCCCAAGCCCTACTGAAGCACCGGCTGCAGACAGCACAAATCCGATCTTCCCGGAAAATGTACTTCTCTCATGTTTGTGTTTCTCCATAATTCTTCCTTTCCCGTCACATTTTTCATATTCTTTCTTTATGTCTTCTCAATTTCCGCCCATATGATGATACCACGCTTTTATCTCTCAGGCAAACAATATATAAAAAAATACAGAGCTTATATTTTCCTGCCAGGCGTCCGCTCGTCAATTCAAGCCCTACCGGAGCACCAACGTCCACTCCTGCCGATCCACAACCTCACCGATCACCCCAGCCTGCAAACCAGCCGCATCCAGCCGCTTCATGATCTCCGGCACATCCCTTTCCGGAACCGCCGCCAGCAATCCCCCAGAAGTCTGCGGATCAAACACCAAATCCTCCCGCCAGAGCTCTGCCACACTTTTCACTCCGGTTTTCTCAGCAAACTCCCGGTTCCTGTAAGCCCCACCCGGAATCAATCCCATAGAAGCAAACTCCTCCACATCCGGAAGCACCGGCAGCTTCTCCGTATCGATCACAATCGTCCGGTCACTGGCCACAGCCATCTCCGTAGCATGTCCCCCAAGACCAAACCCCGTCACATCTGTACAGGCATAAACCTCAAACTCTTTAAAAACCTCACAGGCATCCCGGTTCAGTTTCTTCATGGAATCCAAAACCGCCTTACGTGCACCTTCCGTCACCAGATCCGCCTTGATCGCCGTATTCACGATCCCCGCACCCAGCGCCTTCGTTAGGATCAGCTTATCCCCGGTCTGCGCTCCAAAATTCTTCCAGAACTTCCTCGGATCTACAAAACCCGTCACACTGAGCCCATACTTTGGTGTGTCATCCTGGATCGTATGGCCACCGGCAAGAACCGCACCAGCCTCCATCACCTTATCCGCACCACCACGCAGGATCTCCCCAAGGATCTCCACATCCATATCCTTCGGAAACGCCACAATATTCAAAGCGGTCTTCGGAGTTCCACCCATAGCATACACATCACTCAATGCATTGGCCGCCGCGATCTGCCCGAAATCATAAGGATCATCTGCCACCGGAGTAAAAAAATCCAGTGTTTGGATCAGTGCCAGATTTTCGGAAACCTTATAAACGGCCGCATCGTCCGAAGTGTCCGTTCCAACCAGAAGATCCGGATCACAGAACTTTGGCAGCCCGCCAAGAACTCCTGCCAGAGTCCCCGGTCCTACCTTAGCTGCACAGCCACAGTTTGGAGCCAGTTTTGTCAGTTGTACTTTTTCTTTCATGATCACTTTCCCTTTCCTTTAAGCCCTGTAAATCCCGTCGTCTATCCGCAGTACCACAGAGGACTTTACCTTTTCCGATTCACACTCAAAAGGCTCCACACACCACAGATCCCATGCACAGAGAAATCCTGATCTTCTCATCTTTGTGCCAGCCGATATCTGCACTGCATAGAGCCTTATATCTACACATAGCTTTTTTTATTTATACAATTAATTTATACATTAAAACAACTACCGCCAATAAACTCCCTCAGAAGCGAATTAAACGGAACGCCTTCACTGGGCACCGGCACAAAATAATCCAGGAACTTCAAAAGCCGCTTCGCCTCCTGATACTCAGGTTCACTCTTGTCAATTCCAAAAAGCAGCGGTTCCGCATAAACCTTCAGGCAGGCAAGCTCATACACAAGAGCAGAATTAAACATCACATCTGCTTCCTCCTGGAACGGAAAAATATTCTGCTCCTCGCCTCTCCGTACAGAAGGCCACCTTGCAATGGTATCCTTTGCGGAAGTTCCACGTGTACGTGCATCACGGACAATTCGGCGGATCAGCTTCCATCCGTTGTGGGAATCCGGTTATGCTCATCAATGTTCAGCTGTGTCAGCGCACTGATATAGATCTTAAACTTGCTCTCTTTTGGAAGGGCATAACTCAGTTTGTCATTAAGCCCGTGAATGCCTTCGATGACCAGGATATCATCTTTTCCAAGCTGAAGCTGGTCTCCTCGGTATTCCCTGCATCCGGTCTTGAAATTAAATGTAGGAAGATCCACAATTTTTCCCGAAAGGAGATTCAGCATGTCTTCATTAAACTGCTTCGTGTCAATGGCTTCCAGACACTCATAATTCTTTTCTCCGAATTCATCCAACGGCGTATGTTCACGATCCACAAAATAATTATCCACAGCAATAGGATGCGGCTTCAGGCCATGAGCAGAAAGCTGAATCGATAATCTGTGAGAAAAACTGGTCTTTCCGGAAGAAGACGGGCCTGCGATCATTACGAACTTTACATTGCCCCTTCTCCGGATCTCCTCGGCGATCGAAGAAATCTTGGCTCATGAAGTGCTCCTGGATCAGCATCAGGCTCTGCACACCTTCTTTTGTGATCCGGTCATTGAGATCTCCCACAGTGGCAACATCCAGCTTATCGCCCCACTCTTCCGATTCCTTCTGCACACGAAAGATCTTATCCTGAGGTTCAAAAGGCTCCAGCACATCCGGTTCTTCTGCCTCGGAAGGATCAGCACAAAGCCTTCATCATAAAGCTGCAGATCAAAATACTTCACATAGCTGGTATCCGGTGCCATAAATCCGTAAAAATAATCCTCAAAATTTTCCAAGCTGTAAATATTCACTCTGGAAACCCGCCGATAACGGAACAGCTTTTCTTTATCATACATATGATGCCTGTGGAACATGGAAACGGCATCATCCGTGCTGACACTGCGTTTGCAGATTGGAAGCTTCCGGTCTACCAGTTCCCGCATCCGCACCTTCACCCGGTCAAGAAGCTCCTGATCCAGGGTAGCACTGCCTTTCATGGTAAAATAAAGAGCATTTCCAATAGAATAATGGATCACAACATGATCCACATTCTCTTTTCCGGCTACATCAAAAATTGCCTTCAAAAGAATAAAGATCGCACTTCTCCGATAGGTTTTTCGACCGGCACTGTCCTTTGCGGTTATAAATCCCAGTGTACAGTCATGCTGAAGCTTCTTGTGAAGCTCACGGAGCTTTCCGTTCTCAGTCACAAGGATCACCGGATACTCTGTTTTGCCCTCATAATCCCTTATGATCTCAGAATACGGTGTCATTTTGGGATATTCCCTTGTTTCTCCGTTTATGGTCACTTTAATCATTGTCTGTTCCATAACGATCACCTCCACAGGCTTATATTTGTACTGCTGTCACATATCATGAATGCGATCCTTTTACGATCTGTGTTCATAAAACAGTATATGGATTTTTCACACTGGCGCAGGTTGTCTTAAGCGCAGGGAATGCCTCATTCAGCTCCTTCTCCATAGCTTCCGCAAAAATATACTCCGTACCGTAATGTCCGGCATCTACGATTGCCAGACCATCTGCCATAGTATCGATGGCAGTATGATAATCAATATCTCCTGTCACATATACATCCGCACCGGCGGCCATCACATCACCGATCATACTCTTTCCGCTTCCTGTACAGATTGCCACAGTCTCGATCTTCCGGTCCAGATCACCGTAAACCCGCACATCCGGAATATGATTACATTCTTTTACATATTTTCCAAACTCACCAAGAGTCATAACATGGGAAAGCTTTCCCACTCTTCCGAATCCCTCCGGCTGCTCCCCGGATCCATCAGTAACTGTAAGCACCCTTGTATCCTGAAGCTTCAGATGATCTGCGCTTAAATCTGCCATTCCGATCACATCATAATTGGTATGCATGGCAAAATATGGGATATCCTCCTTTATCAGACGGAGGATCTTTCTTCCGGTAAAGGTATGATTGTTGATCTTTTTGATCCCGGAAAAGATCATTGGGTGATGGGTAAGGATCATGTCCGCACCGGACGCAACCGCCTCATCCAGCACCGGTTCTGTAAGATCCAGTGCAAGAAATACATGGGAAATCTCTTTCTGGTCATCTCCCACCAGCAGTCCCACATTATCCCAGTCCTCCGCAAATTTTTGCGGATGGTGCTCATTCAGCCATTCGATCAGTTCATATGCTTTCATATCGTTTCAGAGCTGTATGGATCAGCTCCATTTCCTCCTTTACTTCTGCCAGACGAGTTTTTGCGGAAACAGATTCTGCCCCGGAAAGACCGGCAAGTATTTTCTTACGGATCATTTCCTCCCGTAGAAGATACTCTTTAAGGACCGGGTGACATTTTTTCAGAAGGAGAGGTCCAAACCACGCCTCTTCCTCTGTGTAAACAGTCTTTTTTCCCGAATTGTTACGTACCGCTTTCATCATAGGATAAAATTTTCCGTCTTCTTTTATCATTTCTTCCCTTACGATCTCCCAGCCGATCTCAGAAAGAAAATGCCGGAAATGAGGAAGGTCCGACTGAGGCTGCAGGATCAGTTCCTGAAACCCCTCCCGGACCTTCGCTCCATCCTTCAATATCCTTTCCATCAGAGGACCACCCATTCCCGCGATCACCAGGGTATCACCTTCTCCTGGCTCAAGCTTCGCAAGCCCGTCGCTCAAACGGGTCTCTATGTAATCTTCAAGGCCATAACGGGTAATATTCTCCCTGGCTCTTGAAAGCGGTCCCGGACGTACATCCATGGCAATGGCTGACGGAACTGTTTTTTCACTGACAAGCCAGATCGACAGATAGCCATGGTCACATCCTACGTCTGCCAGCCGGTTTCCTTTTGTTACCATACCGGCAATAGCACGAAGACGCATGGAAAGCTGTACGGATATATTTTTATCAGTCAAGATAATCCTTCAGCTTGCGGCTGCGGCTGGGATGACGCAGCTTGCGCAGAGCTTTTGCCTCGATCTGACGGATACGCTCTCTTGTGACATTAAACTCTTTACCAACTTCCTCCAGAGTTCTGGCACGTCCGTCGTCCAGTCCGAAACGGAGGCGGAGAACCTTCTGTTCACGGTCAGTAAGCGTACTTAAGACTTCTACCAGCTGCTCCTTCAGAAGTGTAAATGCAGCTGCATCTGCAGGTACCGGAACATTATCATCCTGAATGAAATCGCCAAGATGACTGTCTTCCTCCTCACCGATAGGAGTTTCCAGAGATACCGGCTCCTGGGAGATCTTAAGGATCTCACGTACACGGTCTACCGGCATGTCCATCTCCTCAGCGATTTCCTCCGGCGTAGGTTCACGTCCAAGCTCCTGGAGCAGCTGACGGGAAACACGGATCAGCTTGTTGATAGTCTCAACCATATGCACAGGGATACGATGGTACGTGCCTGATCTGCAATGGCTCTTGTGATAGCCTGACGGATCCACCAGGTTGCATAGGTACTGAACTTGTAGCCTTTTCTGTAATCAAATTTTTCAACAGCTTTGATAAGGCCAAGATTTCCCTCCTGGATCAGGTCGAGGAACAGCATTCCACGTCCAACATAACGCTTTGCAATGCTGACAACAAGACGGAGATTGGCCTCTGCCAGACGTTTCTTGGCAGCTTCATCCCCCTTTTCCATTCTCTTGGCAAGCTCGATCTCCTCATCTGCACTTAACAGACTGACTTTACCGATCTCTTTCAGGTACATACGGACCGGATCCTCGATGCTGACACCTTCCGGTACAGAGAGGTCGATCTTATCAAGCTCTACCTCTTCTTCATCTTCCATCCCATCCATATCCATATCATTATCAAGGAGGAGTTCGTCACCGCTGTTTTCTGTGATACGGAGAACGTCCACACCGCTGGCCTCCAGGAAGTCAAAAACCTTCTCCATCTGATCCACTTCCAGTGGAGAGTCCTTGAAAAAGTCGCTGATCTCCTGATATTCCAGCACATTCTTTTTCTTTTTCGCAAGTTCAAGAAGCTCTACAAGTTTCTCGCTGAATTTTGCCATATTCATTTCCATAGGTGCTCTATACCTCCATATAGTGTTTATATTTTATCCTTAATTGAAAGAAATATGCAGCTGCTGCCTCTTTCTTCCAAGGTCTTCCAGTTCTTTTTTTGCTTTTATCAGTTCCTGAAGCCCGGCCATGTCTGACGGGTCCCAGGTACGGTTTTTTTCTTTGAGGCTTTCTTCCTTGATCCGCAGCAGCGCATCGGAAAAAGCCCTCTGCTGTTCTCCTTCGTTTTCCAGATGGATGGTGGCGTTAAAAAGAGATGCCACCTCCCGCTGCTCCTCACTGTCTGTAAAGGCGTTGAGAAGCTTTCCCGGATTGGTCTCTCCCTCCTTATGCTGTTCAAACAGCATCTGGGCTACCTCTTTATACAGCGGTACCACAAAATCGGAAGGGGAAATGTATTTTTCCACCTGTTCAAAAATACCCGGATAATTTACAAGCCAGGTCAGCATCAGCTTCTGTGCTTTGTCTGCGGCGGATTCCTTTTTCTTTGTTTCCGGAGTCCCGGACTTTGGCTGGATCCGTTTCTCTGCAGGCGTCCCCTTCAGAGCCAGTGTGTTGACCCTTTTCCGGATATCCTCCGTGCCCACTCCATAGCGGCCATATTCCTTTACGATGGCTTCTATATAAAGATTCCGCTCCAGTTCATCGGAAAGCTCCAGGAGCATCCCGGCACACCGCTCAAAAAACTGATTCTGTCCCTGGGGTGCATCCATGGCAAATTCCTGTTCCGCAATATGTACACGGAACATAAAGCTGTCCATGGCCCGGTCCAGACGTTCCTCAAAGGCCTCCGCTCCTTCGTTCTTGATGAACTCGTCCGGATCCTTCCAGGGCTTCAGGCTTACTACCCTAGACGTGACTCCCGCCTCCCGCAGGATCGGGATCGCACGAAGTGCCGCCCGGATCCCTGCACCGTCACTGTCATAAAGAAGCAGGACTTCCTTGGTGTAACGTTTCACAAGACTTGCATGTCCAGAGGTCAGTGCAGTTCCAAGCGACGCCACTGCATTGGTAAAGCCTGCCTGATGCATGGCGATCACATCCATATATCCCTCACAGAGGATCAGATAATTCTTCCTGGTGGTCCTGGCCACATTCAGCCCGTAAAGATTCCGGCTCTTATCAAATATCTTCGTCTCCGGTGAATTCAGGTACTTGGGCTTGCCATCTCCCATGACACGACCTCCGAAACCAATGACCCGGTTGTTTACATCCATGATCGGGAAGATCACACGGTTCCAGAACTTATCATACATGCCTCGCCGCTCATCTACATTGAACAGGCCGGATTCCCTGAGAAGTTCATCACTGTAGCCCTTACCCTTAAGATATTTGTACAGATCATCACTATACTTGTCTGAATATCCAAGACCAAATTTACGGATGGTTTCCTCGGAGAGACCTCTTCCCGTGAGATATCCGTAAGCCGTCTTTCCGCCTTCTCTCCGGAGCTGATAATAAAAGTACTGTGCTGCCAGCTTGTTGATCTCCAGAAGATTTGCTCTCTGTTCTGCTTTTTCTCTGGCTTCTCTGGAATACTCGATCTTCGGAAGCTCTACCCCTGCCCGATCAGCCAGATGTGACAGCGCCTCACCAAACGAGTAATTCTCATATTCCATGATAAAATTGTATACGTTTCCTCCTGCCCCGCAGCCAAAGCAGTAATACATCTGCTTGGATGGTGTTACGGAAAAGGAAGGAGTTTTCTCATTATGGAAGGGACACAGCCCAAAATAGGAGCTCCCCTTCCGTGTCAGTTTCACATACTGGGATATCACGTCTACAATGTCATTTTTCATTCGGACTTCTTCTATGATGTCATCTGAATATCGCATGCTTATCCCTCTTTTCCATTTAATAGACCTCCCAGGCTCTCGGTATATAGATCTCCCTGAATTTTTCCATGGAATACTGATCTGTCATTCCCGAAATATAATCACATACTGCCTGTCCCTTAGGTACTCCCCGGTATTCCACCAGTTCCCTGTATTCCCGGGACATTGCCTCCGGATGGTCGGTATAATATCCGTACAGTTCACTCAGCATCTGGATCACTTTATCCTCTTCTTTCCTGGCAACCGGATTCTCATAGACATTCCGGAACATCAGTGCCCGAAGCTCCATCATCGCCTCAAAAACATCCGGCGACATGGAGATGCTGTCTTTCCCCATACTGTTCTCTATAATATTATGTACGAAAGTATTCAGCCGTTCTCTCGTGGTATAGCCCAGAAAAGTTCTCATTGTGACCGGAATATCATCTTCTGTGATGATCCCTGCCCGCTGGGCATCGTCCATATCATGGTGGATATAGGCGATCTTGTCAGAAAAACGTACCACCTGTCCTTCCAGTGTGAAAGGATTTCCGCTGGTGCGGTGATTCATGATCCCATTGCGGACTTCCCAGGTAAGGTTCAGCCCGTTTCCGTTCTTCTCCAGTACTTCCACAACCCGGACGCTCTGCTTATAGTGGGCAAAGCCACCCGGATGTACCTGATCCAGCGCTCTCTCTCCTGCATGGCCAAAAGGCGTATGCCCCAGATCATGTCCCAGAGCGATCGCTTCCACCAGATCTTCATTTAAGCGAAGTGCCTTGGCAATAGTCCGGGCGATCTGCGATACCTCCAGTGTATGTGTCAGTCTGGTCCGGTAATGATCTCCCTGTGGTGCCAGAAACACCTGTGTCTTATCCTTCATACGACGAAAAGCCTTGCAGTGAAGGATCCTGTCTCTGTCTCTCCTGATACGTTGTCCGCACATCGCATTCCTCTTCCGGGTGCTCCCGGCCTCTGGTATCTGCGCTGTGAGAAGCATAAGGACTCAAAAGCTCCCGTTCTCTCTGTTCCATGCTCTCTCTGATGTTCATAAGCATTTCCTCCACAGTCTGACAAACAGCGGCGACAAAATACCCTCTGTTAATTATATTCTACACAAAACCACAAATTCCTCTTTTCTGAAAAAATAATTCAAAAAATATTGGAGTTACGGTCTGATCAGCCTTAAGATGTCCAAAATTATCCTATTGTATATGAAATGAATACAAATATATCACGGAAATCTTCCATTTCAGCTTCTCCGTCAGTACAGGCAGGCAATAATTTACTTTCATATAGCCAAAAACAGAGCTGCGATTCACAGCTCTGTTTTAAAGTCATGCGGAAGATGGGACTTGAACCCACACAAGCGCAATGCTTACAAGATCCTTAGTCTTGCTCGTCTGCCAGTTCCGACACTTCCGCATATCGCATTTCAGTTGGAAATTTTCCAATGCCGGAAGATCGGACTTGAACCACACGAGCGCAATGCATCACAAGAGTCCTATCTTGCTCGTCTGCCAGTTCCGACACTTCCGCATGACCGCATTTCCTTGGATTTT
>ENA-OQBT01000533-OQBT01000533.1-human-gut-metagenome-genome-assembly--contig:-NODE-533-length-22448-cov-3.092021_pt1 | contig 22448 bp, 24 predicted proteins | sample MGYA00242749_ERZ504557 | MGnify/ENA primary metagenome ERZ504557 (study PRJEB26092, sample SAMD00036243) | human gut metagenome | host: Homo sapiens | study: EMG produced TPA metagenomics assembly of... | reverse complement strand
ATAAAGATATTCAGGGAAGTACAACTAGCCTAGTGAAAGAAGATGGAAGTGCAGATGCAACCTATCAGTATACGGATTTTGGAGAGACAATTATTCATGGAGATGATCAGGCGAAAAATGAAGTGTGCTATACTGGCGGAATCTATGATCAGAGTACGGGATTGTATTATCTGAATGTACGGTATTATGATCCAGAAGATGGAAGATTTATGACGGAGGATAGTTATCGTGGAGAGATAATGAAACCTGAGACTGGACATTTGTATGTGTATTGTGCGAATAATCCGGTGAATTATGTGGATCCTAGTGGGCATTGGGTAGTTGCCGTAGGGATAACTTCAATAGCATCATGTGTAGTGTCATTTAAAGGTACTAATTTAGTGGCAGTAGATGGTAAAGGAAATGTTGGGTATGCAACGATGAGTAGTGGAGGAATAGCAATAGATGTTCCTAATGCAGATATTATTTTGGAAGCATTTTTTTCAAGGGTGTTAAGTCAATAGGTAAGTTAGGTGGACTTTCTGGGGATATTGGAGGAAGTGTTAAATTAGGTGTAACTACAGCTTCAGCTGGGGTTGGTATTTCAGCTGGATCAGTGGCTGTTAGTGGATCAGTGGGATTCACTACCACGTCATTACCATTTTCAGTTAGTGCCTATTTAACATATACAGATGTAAAAGGAGATTTCAATATAAATAAATTTTTAAAAAAGAAGAAAGGTGCAAACAAAGAAAATAAAGAAGGCCGATATTTAAAAACAAAAAACATCAATTTGATATAACTATAGGAAAATATAAATATAATATATCAAAAACAAAAAAATTAAGTTGATAAAAAAGTAAAATAATTTGTTAGATAGCCTTAAAAATAAAAAATTCTTAAGGCTATCTAATAATGCTCATTATTAGATGAGGGAGGATTATAATGATAAGTTCTAAAAAAAATAAGGATTTATGGATTGAAGATTATATAAAAAGAGTAAAAGTTTTATCCTCACAAGAAATAAAATTATTAGAAACTAGCTGGTCAAGTGAAAATAATAAAGTAGAAAATTATTTTAAAACAGATGATGATCAAGGAAAGTTAAATTTATGGTTAATAGATACATATAATTATGAAAATTTGACTGTAGAAATGCAGGTTGATCTTAATGTTATATCAAAAGATGCTGGATGTGAAATAATAATTAAACCTCAAAAATTTAAATTATATTATTTAAAAATGGTGATATTTTTTATATAGCATTAATGATATTATTTTGTATTATTTCGCAAAGTGCTATAGTGTTTGTTTTTGGAGCATTTCAAGCTGCAGTTTTATATGTTCAAAACCGAATAATATATAAAAATACGAGAAATCATATAATAGATAAAATACAAAACATGGAATCATAGAAACGACTAAGCTATACCTGTGATTTCTTAAGGTCCCTGGGACCTTAAGAAATCACAAGCTCCTGCAGGTAAAAAAATATCTGTTGTTAAAAGAAAATATGTTATGATGAAAGAAAAACAGAATGGAGATTAATATGACAAAGATTAAATTAACAGATAACCTTTCTTTATCTCAGATCATCCGAGGTTTTTGGAGACTGGATACTTGGGAATTATCAACAGACGAACTTATTGATAACATGAAATCAAGCATAGACTTAGGTGTAACATCTTTTGATACAGCAGAGATTTATGCAGATACTTTATGTGAATCTCAGATAGGGGAAGCATTTGCCAAAGACCCGGCATTAAGGGGAAAAGTAGAGCTGATTTCAAAAACAGGAATTTACAAACAAGAAATTAATGGAGAATCATTTGGGTATTATAATACAACTTATGATAGAATCGTACGATCCTGTAAAGAAAGTCTTCAGAGATTACATACAGATTATCTTGACCTATATTTAATTCACAGAGAAGACCCTCTTTTAGATCCATGGGAGGCAGGCAGAGCAATGCTGGATCTGAAGAAAGAAGGGCTGATCAAAGAAATCGGAGTGTCAAATTTTGATCCATTTAAATTTGATGCAATGAATAAAGCGGTTGACGGAGCACTTGTAACGAATCAGATTGAATGGAACCCAGTATGTTTTGAACATTTCAATTCTGGAATGATGGATTATCTGACAGTTAATAAAATTCATCCAATGATATGGTCACCACTTGCAGGAGGCAGATTATTTCAAGAAGATGATCTACAATGTAAGAAAGCAATGGATAAGATCAAAGAAATCGCTGAGAGACATAACTGTGAACCAGATACGATCGTGTATGCATGGATCATGTATCATCCAGTACAGGCAATGCCGATCGTTGGAAGCAGAAAGGTTGAGAGGATTGAATCCGCAGTGAAAGCAATGGATGTTAAATTAGAGCATTATGAGTGGTACGAGATTTATGCAGCAAGCGGACAGCAGCAGATAAGATAATGAATAAAATGAATGAAAATAGAAAAATCGTGTTAGATACTTTAGATGAGCAGAATATCGAATATGAAATGTTTGAACATCAAGCGGTATACACAGTCGATGAAATCGAAGACTCTGACCTGTGGAATCATGAGAATGGAATAGGGGCTAAGAATTTATTTTTACGAGATGGCAGCGGAAAGCATCATTTCCTTGTAATCATTCGGGAAGACAAGCAGGCAGACCTTAAGAAAGTAAGAGATGAGATTGGAAGTTCCAGACTAAGTTTTGCATCAGCCGAGCGTCTAATGAAATATTTAAATATTGAACCCGGATCTGTTTCGCCGTTAGGCGTTTTGAACGATCAGGAATGTGTGATTCCGGTATTCTTTGACGAAGATCTGAAAGAATATGAATACATTGCGGTCCATCCAAATGATAATACAGCAACGATTTGGATGAAACTTGCTGATCTTGTGAATGTCATAAAGTTGCATGGAAATCAAGTAAAATTTATCAATGTGGAATAAAATTCATGAATAAGAAAAAGAACACAAGATTCTTTGATTTTTTGAGAATTGAGGACTATAATGTAGCCAATATAAAGAGTCAAAAGAATAAATGGAAAGAAGGCAACGAACAAGATGAGTTATTATAGTGTGAATTTACCAAGTTATACGATCGGAGAGGGATGTTATAAAGAGATTCCGCATACAACAAGATTTTATGGAAAAACAGCTGTTGTGATCGGTGGAAAGATCGCGATGTCTAAAGCAAAAGATAAGATCTTAGAAGGAATCAAAGATTCCGATGTAGAAATCCTTGATTTTATCTGGTACGGTGGTGATTCCACCTATGAAAATGGTAACGCATTGATCGACATGGACGTTGTCAAGAAAGCAGACATGATCTTCGCAGTCGGTGGAGGACGTGCCTGTGATACATGTAAATACGTGGCAAATGAAATGGATAAACCATTATTCTGCTTCCCAACCGTAGCATCAAACTGTGCATCTGTCACAGCAATCTCTGTAATTTATAACCCAGATGGATCATTCAGAGAATATTACTATCCAAAGAATGCAAACCATACATTCATCGAATCATCCATCATCGCTGATTCACCAGAAGAATTATTATGGGCAGGAATCGGAGATGCATTAAGCAAAGAATGTGAAGCAGTATTTGCATCCAAAGAAGACGAATTATCCCATACACCAATGATGGGAGTACAGCTAAGCAAGATCTGTACTACACCACTTGTTGAATATGGAAAGAAAGCATTGGAGACTTAAGAGCGAATAAAGTATCTTATGAATTAGAACAGGTAGCGTTAGACATCATCATCAGTACAGGATTAGTATCTAACATGGTAAGTGCAGCACCAAAATATTACTATAACTCAAGTCTTGCACACTGTGTATATTACGGATCAACCGTTACAAAAGGCGGAGAAAAACATTTACATGGAGAAATCGTATCATTAGGTGTGCTATGCCTGTTAACTTTCGGAAAAGAATACGAAGAAAGAGAACGAATCGCAAAATTCAACCTAAGTATGGGACTGCCAGTATGCTTTGAAGACATTGAGATCACAGAAGATGATTTTGATGCAATGGCAGAGAAAGCAATGACCACTACAGAATGGGACTTCAAACCTGAGAATGCTGGGGTTACGAAGGAAAGCTTTATTCAGTGTATGAAAGAAACAGATGAATATGGTAGAAGTATAAAATTTTAATTTTGTATAACGGAAATGTATCGAGTATTCATAAAAACATAAAAAAAGATAGAGGTACGAAAAACGAATTCCATTGACGGATTTTTTGCAAAACGCTGATCCGCCAACACTCCAGCACAACTCACTGCGTTCAAACAGTGCCCGTGTTGGCTGCGATTTTGCAAAAGATCCTATGGAATTCTATCATTTCGTACCTCTATCTTTTTTTATGTTTTTATGAATACCTGAAGACATTCTTGTATAAAATTAAGAATTTTCAAACGGAAGGGTGTGTATGTTAAACATTATTAGTTTTCAATTTTTGGAGTGGTAGATAGATGTTTATAATATTCCACCATTAATTTCCGTCATTCAAACCAGAATTTTGGAATACATATGTACAAAAAGGATCTTCAAATATGAAACGAGTCTGGGCCATCGCTTTTTTCTTTTTCTCATTGGGCTTATTTACAGGATTCTGGATCACTCACGATCCGATGAAAATAGTTATCTGTATCGGATGTGATATCACAGCTTACTGTCTATTCTTTAAATAACGCTTGAAGAATAAAAAAAGAGTTGGAATAAATTCCAACTCTTAGTGGTTTCTTATATGATCAATCAAGACTAAGCACGTTCAACCTTACCAGATCTTAAGCAAGAAGTACAAACGTACATTTTCTTAGCTGCTCCGTTAACTTTAACTTTAACAGATTTGATGTTAGATTTCCACATTTTATTTGATCTTCTATGTGAATGGCTCACTGCGTTTCCAAAATGAGCACCTTTGCCACAAATAGCACATTTTGCCATGTTAGCACCTCCTTATTCCAATCTCTATTCCTGTTTCATTCCAGGCTCGACAACTATTTCATTCTAACAGATTGATTTATAAAAATCAAGAATAAATTTGCTTTTATTTTAAATCATTTTTTGAAACACTAGACTTAGGTGGTTTCATAATGTATAATCGAAATATATGAATTCTCGTTTGGAGGTATAATTTATGAAAGGACATGTGAATACAAAGAATGGAGAGATCTCCATTGAAAATCAGGTAATTGCGAAATATGCCGGAATCTGTGCTCTTGGATGTTTTGGTATCGTAGGGATGGCAATGGTGAATATGAAAGATGGGATTGCCAAGCTGTTAACAAGAGATAATATCAGAAAAGGTGTATTTGTTTCTGTAAAGAATAATAAGATCACGATAGACTTCCATATTATTGTATCTTATGGAGTTTCTATTTCTACAGTGGCAAGTAACCTTATGGAATCTGTAAAGTATCGTGTAGAAGAATTTACAAGCCTTGAAGTAGAACGGATCAATATTTACGTAGAGGGCGTAAAGGATATAGGATAATAGATAATGGAGGCAAAGATTAAGATGAAACAGATAGATGCAGCTTTGCTGCAGAAGATGTTGATTGGCGGAGCAAGAGATTAGAGGCGAATAAAGAATATATTAATGAACTGAATGTATTCCCTGTGCCAGACGGTGATACAGGAACGAATATGACAATGACAGCTCTTGCAGCTGCTAAAGAAGTTGGGAACGCAGCAGAAGTGACAGTGAAAGAAGTAACAAGAGGATTATCAAGCGGTTCTTTAAGAGGAGCCAGAGGTAACTCAGGTGTTATTCTATCCCAGTTATTCAGGGGATTTTATAAAGGTGTCAAAGATCAGGACGTATTAACAACAGAAACTGTTGCAGTAGGATTTAAGAAGGCAGTAGAGACAGCTTATAAAGCAGTTATGAAACCAAAGGAAGGAACAATCCTTACGGTAGCGAAAGTAACAGCAGAGAAGGCAGTATATTGTGCAAGGAATACAGAAGATTTTGAAGAATTTGCTCAGGTAGTGATCAAGGAAGCGAACGAGATTCTTCAGAAGACACCAGAGATGTTACCAGTTCTGAAAGAAGCAGGAGTGGTTGATTCAGGTGGACAGGGACTTGTGGAATTCCTACAGGGTGCTGTTGATGCTTTAATGGGTAAAGAAGTTGATTTAAGCAGTATTGAGAAGACAGCAGTTAAACCAGCAGCAACAGCAAGTGAAGCACCATTAGAAGAGAAAGACATCAAATTTGGTTATTGTACAGAATTTATCGTTATGACGAAAGAAGAGATTTCCATGGAAGAAGAACAGAAGTTTAAAGATTTCTTAATGGGAATCGGAGATTCTATCGTGGTTGTTGCAGATGAAGATATCATTAAAGTACATGTTCATACAAACCATCCTGGAAAAGCGATCGAGAAAGGTCTCACATATGGAGAACTTACGAATATGAAGATCGATAATATGAGAGAAGAACACAGAGAACGTTTAAATCTCACACAGGCAGAAGAAAGCAAACCAGAAGAACCTAGAAAAGACTTTGGATTTGTGGCAGTATCGATCGGCCAGGGAATGAATGACATTTTCCGTGAGTTAGGTGTAGATTACCTGATCGAAGGTGGGCAGACCATGAACCCTAGTACTGAAGATATGTTGAATGCAATCGAGCAGGTGAATGCAGAGACTGTATTTATTTTGCCAAATAACAAGAATATCATTCTTGCAGCGACACAGGCACAGTCTTTAGTGGAAGATAAGAATGTAGTGATCATTCCGACAACAACAGTTCCACAGGGAATCTCAGCGATCATTGGATTTGATCCAGAAGCAGATGCCGAAGAGAATGAAGACAATATGAAAGACATCATTGAATGCGTGAAGACTGGAGAAGTTACTTATGCAGTCAGAGATACATCCATCAATGGTATTACGATCAAGGTTGATGATATCATGGGAATCGATGATGATGGGATCAAGAAAGTCGGACAGGATGTCGAGAAAGTCACGTTAGAATTACTAGAAGAGATGGTAGATGAAGACAGCGAACTGATCAGTATTTACTATGGAGAAGACACAACCAAAGAACAGGCAGAAGCATTACTTGAGAAAGTAGAAGAAACATATGGTGACTGTGATGTACAGTTAGAATATGGCGGACAGCAATTTATTATTTCTTATTATCAGTAGAATAAGAGAAGATGGGAAATCCCGCTTGATGGCGGGATTTCTTTGCTTTTCGTGAGAATATGATAAAGAATTTTGAAGGAGACAGAAGATGGATGGCACAACAAATATCATAGAATTAAAAGGAATTGGGGAAAAGAGTGCGACAGCTTTTGGACGACTTGGAATCCGTGATGTAGACAGTCTGATCACGATGTATCCAAAGTATTATCTTACCTATGAAGATCCCAAAGATGTCAATGAGATCGAGATTGGCCAGAGAGTATCTATTTTCGTTCGTATCAATTCGGAAGTTCATATTCAGTATGCAAAAAGAATGAAGATTGTTACATGCACAGCGAAAGATTATACAGGAACGATCATGCTTGTCTGGTACAATATGCCATATTTAAAGAAACAATTACATCAGGGAAGAGATTATATATTTACGGGAACTCCGATCTATAAAAATGGACGGATCACGATGGAACATCCAGAAATCTTTACACAGGAAGATTATGAAGCTAAACAGGAGACATTGCAGCCAGTATATCCATTAACAAGTGGACTTACCAATAAACTTGTTTCTAAGGCTGTGGCACAGACAAAAGACTATATCTTTCATATTCCAGAATATCTTCCGCAAAATATTTTAGATCAATATCAGCCAATGGAATATCATCAGGCAATCTGGAATATTCATTTTCCGGAATCAAAAGAGCAGTTGATCAAAGCAAAGAAAAGGTTGATCTTTGATGAATTTTTTATTTTTATCGCAGCGATGCATATGATCACATCAGGAGAAGATCTCAAGGAAGAAGGATACAAGATCGGGGTTTGCAAGGAAGCAAAAGAACTAGTGAAGAATCTTCCGTACGAGTTGACTACAGCACAGAAAAGAGCGTTAAATGAGATGGCAAAAGACATGGCGTCTGGTAAGGTTATGAATCGTCTGGTACAGGGTGATGTAGGATCTGGAAAGACGATCCTTGCGGTTATTTTATTATTAATGTGTGCCAAAGCAGGATACCAAGGGGTTTTGATGGCGCCAACGGAAGTGCTTGCAGCTCAGCATTATGAATCATTTACAGAACTTTTAGAATCTTATGATATAAAGATCGCATTGCTGACAGGTTCCACAAAGGCAAAAGAAAAAAGAGAAACCTATCAAAAGATCAAAGATGGAGAAGTAGATATTGTGATCGGAACTCATGCGGTCATTCAGGATAAGGTGGAATATAACAAGTTAGCATTGGTTATCACGGATGAACAACATCGATTTGGAGTAAGACAAAGAGAAAGTTTATCGCTAAAAGGTGAGAAACCACATGTACTTGTTATGAGTGCGACACCGATTCCAAGAACATTGGCGATCATTTTATATGGTGATCTTGATGTATCGATCATCGATGAACTGCCGGCAGAGCGGTTGCCGATCAAAAACTGCGTAGTCAACACAAGTTACCGCCCGACGGCATATCGTTTCATTGAGAAACAGGTCAGTCAGGGAAGACAGGTATATATTATCTGTCCGATGGTTGAAGAAAGTGAGACGATGGAAGGAGAAAATGTCATTCAGTATGCGCAGATGTTGAGAAGCCAGTTTGCACCATCGGTAAGGATCAGTTACCTTCATGGAAAGATGAAGGCAGCGGACAAGCAGAAAGTCATGGATGATTTTTCAGAAGGCAAGATTGATGTTTTAGTATCAACAACGGTTGTTGAAGTCGGGGTGAATGTGCCAAATGCAACGGTTATGATGGTGGAGAATGCAGAACGTTTTGGACTTGCACAGCTTCATCAGTTAAGAGGACGTGTCGGACGTGGCGGCTATCAGTCCTATTGCATTTTTATGACGAGTTCCAAGAAGAAAGAAACGATGCAGCGTCTTGAAGTGTTGAATAAATCAAATGATGGATTTTATATAGCAAATGAAGACTTAAAACTTCGAGGACCGGGTGATTTCTTCGGAGTCAGACAAAGCGGGATGATGGATTTTGTTCTGGCAGATATCTATACCAATGCAGATATTATGAAACAGGCAGCTGATGCGGTAAAACAACTGGAGGAAAGCGGATTTGATTTTTCGAATTTGAAGAACAGCAGATTAGAAAAAACAGATTGGGCTTGCAAGGAATATATAATAGGAGGTATATCGTATGGTACGTTTTTATTTAAGATTTACAGGAAGAGTCCAAGGAGTAGGATTTCGTTTTTTTGTAGCGATGAATGCAGAAAGATGTCATTTGACAGGATGGGTGAAAAATATGTCTGATGGATCAGTGACAGCAGAAGTTCAGGGAACCAGAGTTGAAATTGAGAAATTTTTAAATTTGATCCAGACAGGAAATCGTTTCGTTCGAGTGGATGAGATCGAGAAAGAAGAACGTCCATATGAAGAAAATGAGAAAAGATTTCATGTTCGTTATTAAAATGATGTAAGTGTCAAAAAATAACAATCCATAAAATGCAACATCATGTAAAAACTCCCAGTGTATCTTTTGTACGCTTGCATATACTATGAGCGTAACAGATAACAAAACAAAAGAAATGGAGGACTTTCAACATGGAAGAACGAACTTCAGCAAGAAGCAAAGGAACAAACAGAGTCGAGGTACCAGAAGCGAGAGGAGCCTTAGACAGATTTAAGTTCGAAGTTGCAAATGAGATCGGTGTGGATTTAAAAGAAGGATATAACGGACACTTAACAACTGCTCAGGCAGGATCTGTCGGAGGAGAGATGGTTCGTAAAAATGATCCGCAGACAGGAAGAAGAAATGTCTCGCTAATTAGATAAGATGATGTATCCGGATTGCGAAATTGCGTAGCATGAAGCAATCCTCAAACATCATAAGATTTCAGAAAGAGGCAGCGAAAGTATAAACTTTGACTGTCTCTTTCTGAAATATTGGTTTGTCGGTTGACAAAATCTGTAGATATAATAAAATAAAAGAAATAGTGAGCAAAAGTGGAATAACTTTGCAAAGCAAATAAAAGACAAGGAATATACATAGATATGAGAGTCGTAGCAGGAAGTGCGAAGAGTTTAAAATTAAAGACGATCGAAGGAATGGAGACAAGACCAACCCAGGATCGCATCAAAGAGACGTTATTTAATATGATTCAGTATGATATCCTGGGAAGTACATTTCTGGATCTTTTCTCTGGAAGTGGAGGAATCGGGATCGAGGCATTGAGCAGAGGAGCAAAGGAAGCTTATTTTGTTGAGAAAGCAAAACCTGCATTAAGATGCATTCGAGAGAATTTAAGATATACAAAGCTTGATAAGAAAGCACAGGTTCTGGCAACAGATGTGAATTCAGCGATCAGGCAGTTAGAGACGAAGAATGTAACATTTGATCATATTTTTATGGATCCTCCATATAAGAAAGGATTTGAAGAAGAAGTATTATCAATCATAGATCGATCCTCTATCTGTACAGAAGATACGGTAGTTATCGTGGAATCGTCTCTTGACACAGAGATACCAGATTTTGAGAAATTAAAGGTTATAAGAGTAAAAGAATACAAGACAAATAAACATACATTTTTGATGAAAACAGTGGAGGATTAGAAGATGAGTATTGCAGTTTATCCGGGAAGCTTTGACCCGGTGACTTATGGACATATTGATATTATAGAGCGTTCAGCCAAGGTTTTTGACAAGCTGATCATCGCAGTATTGGTAAATAGTGCAAAGAAACCAATGTTTACAACACAAGAGAAGGTTGATATGATACGAAAAGTGACAAGTCATCTTGATAATGTAGAGGTTATGTCATTTTCTGGATTGTTGGTAGACTTTGCAAAACAACAGGGAGCCAGTGTATCAGTCCGAGGACTACGCGCAGTAACTGATTTTGAGTATGAGATTCAAATTGCACAGACAAATGCGAGATTGGATAAAGACTTAGATACCATGTTTTTTACAACCAGCATTGAGTATTCTTATGTAAGTTCCACGATCGTAAAGGAAATTGCATCTTATCATGGAGATGTTTCTGAGATGGTACCGCCTTACGTACAAGAATGTCTTGAGAAGAAATTTAAATCATAGGAGGCGAATGAATATGAGTGAGAAGTATTTACATGAGATGATTGATGATATTGAAGTACTGATCGACGAAGCAAAACCAGCAAGATTTAGTCCAGGTAAGATTATGATCGAGAAAGATGTATTGATGACAGTGATCGAGGAATTAAGGAAGCAGATTCCAGGTGAGATTGAACGAAGCCATAAGATCATTCTGAACAAAGATGCGATCTTGGAAGATGCCAGAGTGAAGTCACAGCAGATGATCGATCAGGCAGCAAGAGATGCAGGAGAATTGATCGATCAGAATGAGGTCGTTGAGATGGCAAAGATGAGAGCGAATGAGATTGAAACTCACGCCAAAGATACAGCAAGAAGTGTTGTACATAATGCGAATGAAGAAGCAGATCAGATCCGTGCAGGTGCATTGCGCTATGTCAATGAGATCATGGAAGATGTACAAGGTTATGTGGCAAGTGTCAAAGAAGCACAGGAGAGTGTGTTTAACCAGTTGTTATCCGCATTAGATTCAGATCTTGCATCGATTAAAACGAATGCGAAGGAGATAGAAGAACAGCTTTCCGGAGTCAGCATTCCACAGGCAAGAACAAGAACGGTAGAAGATTTCATTTCAGATGAAGACTAGATAAGCAAGTAGTCCGCTTGAAACACTAAAAAGAGATCTTATGAGCAGATATTTCCAGAGGGAGAGTCTGCTCTTTTTGTATACACTTAAAGTCTGCACGGCAGCAGACAACCCGCCAAAAGAAGTGATCATACACAATAATATGACTTTGTGGCCGATAGATATATGGGAAGAACCAAAATGGGAGATGGCATTTGTGATTTCAAGAACAGCGGTCAATCCTCTTTTTAAATAGAAAGGAAGTGGAAGAATTTCTAAAAGAGAAACGGCAATTGAAAAGATCATAATACAGATTCCAATCATGAAAATGGAATGAAGACTATCAAAGATTACCTGATCTGCTGATTTTTTGTGTGCAATGGTGGGAGAAGAGTGGTGTGTATGTAGAAAATCGCTTGTAAAAAATAAAAAGACCAGATAGATCAGATAACACATGACAGGAAAATACAGGCAAAAGAAAAAGCGCAGAGCAGAAATTTTGCCATGAAGGATCAATGTAAGAGTATATCCAGCAGAGAACATGGGACTGATCTGATTGCAGGTATATAATAGCTTTTCTCCTTCAGATTTCGTAAAAGATCCACAAGAAATAAAATCATCAATGATCTTCGCACCGAGGGACATCCACAAAAAAAACCTAGAATACAGGTGTAAAAAAAGTCCTCATTGATACCAGGAAAAAGTTTTTTGAGGGGGTAAAAGAGCCGGGAGATCAGATGGAACGTTTGGTAATATTGCATAAAACCAGTGAGCAGTAAAAAAGGTAAAAGAGTCGGTGTGATCGTTGCAGACCATAAAATCAGCCCATTTTTTGCGCCTTGGACCGATGTTTGTGGAAAAAATAACAAGGAAAGAACACTGAAAATAAGTAAAAACTGGATAAAACTGGTTTTCATGAAAAATCTCCCGCTTTCTTTTTATAGTGTATGAAGCGGGAGGTGAAACTAGAAGATGATCTGCTCATCTTTTATGATCGTATGAAATTTCTGTCCGATCACGGTACGATATAACTGGTTGGCACGTTGTTCTGTAGATAATAATTCTTCTTGATCTTTGGATAAAGGATCATTCATAACACGCAGATGGCGGACCATAGGGATGGAAGATTTTCTTTTGATATTCCCGATCAGGAAGGAAGCAGAACGTTTGAAACCTAGAATCTGAAAATAAGGAGACATATCGTAAGTTCGTGCTTTTTCAACCTTTTCTTTTGTTATATCAAGCATGATATGCAAAAGATTTCTGCTTATTTTGCTCCAGGTGAGGTTTTTGGTCTTACAGGCACTGATCAGTCTTCAAAAGAAAGATCAGATTTTAACATCTTAAAAATACGGTCCTTAAAATCGCTTGAAATACCGCTGATCTGTGTAAGATCTTCGCAAGAATAAATAGCTGCATGTAAAAGCAGAGAAAAATCATCCAGGCAGACAGGAAAATCTTTTTGATAATGCATCTGATAGATATCATGCAAAGCTTCAGGGACTCTTGAGAATAAAGGTCTGATCTGGTTTTGTTCTAAGATTTCACGGATGGATGTTGCAGAAGAAATCGAAGGTGTCAACTCCTTGCTGTGATGATCGTTTGAAACACGGGTAACACAGACGGGAATGATAGGGCTGTCTAACTGTAGCAAAGCTTTTAAATATTCAATCCCAAGAATATTATTCGGCTGTTTTAATACTTCGATCAAAGAAGCATCATCAAGATGCTCTCTAAGATAAAGTTCTTTTGCTTTCGGATAAGAATGTCCGAGACTCATAAGCTCTTTTGTACCACGCTCGATTTCTTCTTCATATTGGATAAGAAAGGATGCAATCTGCTTAAGTTTGTTAATATCTTGACACTCACTTCCAAAAGAAAGGTAGTCGATCACCCTAGTTTGTGAAGCAGACTGACAGCTCCAATTGCAAAATCAGGGGCAGATGAACATGCTGCAAATAAGGGGAGTTCGATCACGAGATCGGCACCTCCAAGAAGGGCAGACTTGGTACGTATTTTTTTGTCCATAACCGCCGGAGTTCCGCGCTGTACATAGTTTCCACTCATGATGGCAATGACGTAGTCTGCACCCGTGATATTCCTTGTCTGCATGATGTGGTATTCATGACCATTGTGAAACGGATTGTATTCGCAAATGATAGCTGCTGTTTTCATAAAATATCCTTTCGAGATTCCTTATTTGAATCGTTTATTTTGTAAATGTATTATAAATCACAAATGAATAAAAGTAAAATTGCACAAAAAATGAAAAATGAGCAACAAGTATCTTGTCAGAGAAAACAAAAAAATGTAGAATAGAATATAGATTTTTCTGGAAATGTACAACGAAAAATACAAATACTATTATTGTATACAAAGAAATGATGTTGTATAATTTAACAAGATTAAATTCATCTTTTTGGAAAGTTGAAAGGAGCAACGCGAAAAATGAGTGTTATTGATGAGATTAAAAACAAGGCAAAAGCAAATAAGAAAACTGTTGTACTGCCTGAAACTACAGACATGAGAACATTAACAGCAGCAGCAGAGGTTATCAGTGAAGGGATCGCTGATATTATTTTAGTTGGAAAAGAAGAAGAGATTAAGGCAAAAGCAGAAGCAGAAGGATTAGATTTAGCCAAAGCTTCTTTTGTTGATCCAGAGAACTGTGATCATTTAAATACATATATCGAATCTTTGTGTGAAGCAAGAAAGAGCAAAGGACTGCTTCCAGAAGATGCAAAAGAGATCCTGTTATCCAACCCACTGTTCTTCGGAGCAACAATGGTAAGAGTTGGAGATGCAGACGGAATGGTAGCAGGAGCGATCAACTCTTCTGCAAACGTACTTCGTGCAGCACTTCAGGTTGTTAAGACTGCACCTGGTACAGAGATCGTATCAGCCTTCATGTTAATGGATACACAGGCTAAAGATATGGGTGAAAACGGATGTTTCGTATTCGCTGACTGTGGACTGAACCAGAATCCAAACCCAGAACAGTTAGCAGCAATCGCTTCAAGCTCAGCTAAGACATTTGAGCAGTTGATCGGAGCAACACCTAGAGTTGCAATGTTATCCCATTCTACATGTGGAAGTGCAAAACATGACGATGTAACAAAAGTTGTAGAAGCAACAAACATCGCCAAAGAAAAATACCCTCAGTACCTGATCTGTGGAGAATTACAGCTTGACGCAGCGATCGTACCAGAAGTTGCAGCAAGTAAGGCTCCAAGAAGTGAAGTTGCTGGTAAAGCGAACGTATTAGTATTCCCAGACTTAGATGCTGGTAACATTGGATATAAATTAGTACAGAGATTAGGTGGGGCGCAGGCATTCGGACCTATCACACAGGGAATCGCAAAACCAGTCAATGACTTATCACGTGGATGTGTAGCATCAGATATCGTAGGTGCAGTAGCGATCACATGTGTACAGGCAGCAGCACTGGAAGCAGATAAATAAGAAAAATATAAGGAGAATCATAGTTCATGAAAGTTTTAGTTATCAACTGCGGAAGCTCATCATTAAAATATCAGTTAATCGATTCAGAGACAGAAAGTGTTTTAGCAAAAGGATTATGTGAAAGAATCGGAATCGATGGAGCATTAACACATCAGCCAGCGGGAAAAGACAAGATCAAATCTACACCAGCTATGCCAGATCATAAGACAGCGATCGGAATCGTTATCGACCAGCTGACAGATAAAGAAAACGGAGTTGTAGAAAGTCTTGATGAGATCGGAGCTGTAGGACATCGTATTGTTCACGGTGGAGAGAAATTCACAAAATCATGCCTGATCACAGATGAAGTTATCAAAGAAGTTGAAGAATGCAGCGTATTCGCACCACTTCATAACCCAGCGGGACTGATCGGAGTTCGTGCATGTCAGGAATTAATGCCAGGACTTCCAATGGTAGCAGTATTTGATACCGCATTCCATCAGACAATGCCAGAGAAAGCATTCTTATATGGTATTCCTAGAAAATACTACGATGAAGATGGTATCCGCCGTTATGGATTCCACGGAACATCTCATCAGTTCGTATCTTTAGAGACAGCAAAAGTCTTAGGAAAAGATATCAAAGACTTAAAGATCATCGTATGCCATTTAGGAAACGGTGCAAGTGTTACAGCAGTCAAAGGTGGAGAATCAGTAGATACATCTATGGGATTAACACCACTTGAAGGACTGATCATGGGAACACGTTCTGGAGATCTTGATCCAGCAATCATCGAATTTATTGCGAATAAAGAAAACAAAACAGCATCTGAAGTATTAAATATCTTAAACAAAGAATCAGGAGTTTACGGATTATCAGGAGTATCTTCTGACTTTAGAGATGTAAAAGCAGCAAGAGCTGAAGGTAACAAAGTTGCAGCTGCAGCATTAGATGCATATGCATACCGCGTAGCAAAATACATCGGAGCTTACACAGCAGCTATGAATGGTGTTGATGCGATCGCATTTACAGCAGGACTTGGTGAGAATGATGATATTACACGTAAAGCAATCTGTGAATATCTTGGATATTTAGGAACAGAACTTGACGAAGTGAAGAACGATGTTCACGGAGAAACAGCGATCATCTCTACAGATGATTCTAAGGTTACACTGCTTTGTGTACCAACAAATGAAGAATTAATGATCGCAAGAGACACAGTAGCCCTTGTCAAATAATCATTTCATAAAAATAAAGCTTGTTAAAATGTGCTTCTGGATTGTTTTTTTAAAAGTAAGGAAAATTACTTGACAAACCAGAAGCACATTCGTATAATAGTACAGTATGAAAATTTAGGAGATCGTATGAAGATTCAATTATCAAAAATTATTTCAGTACCTAAATATGAAGAAACCGTCGAAGCGTCAATCGACCTGAATGAGATTAAGCTTAAAGGTGTGTCTTATCCTATTCGAGAGAAGAATGATTTTTCGATTGTTTTTAGAAATATTGGAAAGGATAAGATATCATTTGCATTTGAGACAGAAGTCACACTTGGAATTCCATGTAGCCGATGTCTTGAAGAAGTGAGTTATCCGGTTTCCGTGCAGGTGACGAAAGAATTAGATTTTTCGGATCTTGATGAAGAAGATTCTTCATATATCGAGGACAAGTATCTTGATCTTGATATACTGATCTTCGATGAAGTTGTTCCAAAACTTCCGTCCAGAGTGTTATGCAAAGAAGACTGCAAAGGACTTTGCCCGGTGTGCGGAACGAATCTGAATGAAAAAGAGTGTGGCTGCGATCGTACGGTGGCAGACCCTCGTATGGCAGCGATTCAGGATATTTTTAAGAATTTTAAGGAGGTGTAAAACCAATGTCAATTTGTCCAAAGAATAAATCATCCAAAGGAAGAAGAAACAGACGTAGAGCAAACTGGAAGATGACTGCTCCAACACTTGTAAAATGCAGCAAATGTGGTGCTCTTATGATGCCTCACAGAGTATGTAAAGCCTGCGGATCTTACAATAAAAAGGAAATTGTTTCAGCACACGCTGAATAATGGTAAATGAAGAGAAATGCCATACGTTTAGGCTTTTTAAGAAGGTTTAGGCGTGTGGCATTTCCTATTTTTAAGAAAAGGAGTAACAGGTCATATGGAGAAATTAGTGAAAGTGGCAGTTGATGCATGGGTGGAGATCATGCACCAGGAGAAGTTGTAAAAGGTGCCGTTGATGCTGTGAATGAAAAAAACAATCTGAAAGTATTTCTTGTAGGAAAAGCACCAAGGATTCATGAAGAATTAAGCAAATATCAGTATAAAAATGAACAAATTGAAGTTGTGAATGCAGAAGAAGAAATTTCTTGTGACGAATCACCAGTAGAAGCGATTCGTAAGAAGAAAGATTCTTCCATGGTGGTCGCCTTGAAAATGGTAAAGGATAAGACTGCAGATGCATTTGTATCAGCTGGAAGTTCAGGAGCGATCCTTGTTGGAGGACAGTTTGTTGTTGGAAGGATCAAAGGGATCAAGAGAGCACCACTGGGAGCAGTGATGCCAACAGCCAAAGGTCCGATGTTATTAGTCGATGCTGGAGCGAATATGGATGCGAAAGCGGAATATCTGCTTCAGTTTGCACAGATGGGATCTATCTATATGGAAGATGTTCTTGGAATCAAGAACCCAAGAGTTGGACTTGTCAATGTCGGTGTGGAAGAAGCCAAAGGAAATCAGCTGGTAAAAGAAACAGGTCCATTATTAAAGGAATGTGAAAATATCAATTATATCGGAAGTATCGAAGCAAGAGAAATCCCATACGGTGCAGCGGATGTTGTTGTATGTGATGCATTTGCAGGAAATATCGTTCTGAAACTGGAAGAAGGATTAGCAGCAGTGTTAGTCAGTCAGATCAAAGAAGGAATGATGTCAACATTAAAGAGTAAGATCGGTGCACTATTAGCGAAACCAGCATTAAAGAAGACGTTAAAGAAATTTGATGCTTCTGAATATGGTGGAGCGCCATTACTTGGATTAAATGGATTGGTTGTAAAAGCACATGGATCTTCAAGTGCAAAAGAAATGAAAAATGCGATCATTCAGTGTATCGCATTTGCCGAAGAAGATATTACGCAGAAGATCAAAGACCAGATTGTGAAAGGATAAGAAGAAAATGGATGCAAAAAGTGTGGAAGAATTTCAAGAGCAGATAGGAATTAAATTTCATGAGCCATCCCGACTTTGGAATGCCTTCATTCATAGTTCCTATGCAAATGAACGAAGAATGAGCAAAGATAAGAATAATGAACGTCTCGAATTTTTGGGAGATGCAGTTCTTGAGCTGGTAACAAGTAATTATCTGTATCGCACATACCAGAAAGAATCAGAGGGAAAGTTAAGCAAGATCAGGCGAGTCTTGTATGTGAGCCGACACTTGCAGGATGTGCAAGGGATATCAACCTTGGGAAATATGTTCTCTTAAGCAAAGGAGAAGATATGACAGGTGGAAGATCAAGAGATTCCATTCTTTCTGATGCATTTGAAGCTGTGATCGGTGCGATTTATTTAGATCAGGGAATTGAAACAGCAACAAAATTCATTGAGACATATTTATTTAAAGATGTAGAAAATAAAGTTCTGTTTTTCGATGCAAAGACGAATCTTCAGGAGATTGTTCAGGGAGAAGGAAAAGGACGATTAAAATATGTGCTTGTTGGAGAAGAAGGTCCAGATCACGCCAAAATCTTTACGGTAGAAGCACGTCTTGGAGAGAATGTGATCGGAACAGGATCAGACATAGTAAAAAGTCAGCAGAACAGCATGCTGCATTTGAGGCGATCAAACGCCACAAAAAATAACACGAAACAGAGGTGGACATGTATTTAAAAAGTATTGAGGTCAATGGCTTTAAATCTTTTGCCCATAAAATGATCTTTAAATTTGAACATGGGATCACAGGAATCGTAGGTCCAAATGGAAGTGGAAAGAGTAACGTTGCAGATGCTGTTCGATGGGTGCTTGGAGAACAAAGAGCAAAACAGCTTCGTGGTTCTAGAATGGAAGATGTTATTTTTTCGGGGACAGAGCTTCGAAAGCCGATGGGATCTGCTTATGTTGCGATCACATTAGATAACAGTGACCATAGTCTGCCAATCCAGTTTGAAGAAGTAACAGTTGCCAGAAGAGTCTATCGTTCTGGGGAAAGTGAATATTTGATCAACGGAAGTGCCTGCCGAAGAAAGGATATTGTAGAACTTTTTTTTGATACAGGAATCGGAAAAGAGGGATATTCGATCATCGGACAGGGACAGATCGAACAGATCTTAAGTGGAAAACCGGAAGAGAGAAGAGAATTATTTGATGAAGCAGCAGGAATTGTTAAATACAAGAAAAACAAGCTGGAAACACAAAAATCTTTGGAAATCGAACGTGAGAATCTGGTACGAGTCACAGATATCTTAACGGAATTGGAACGTCAGGTTGGACCGCTTAAGAAACAGTCAGAACGTGCGAGAGAATATCTGTTGTTAAGAGATCAGTTGAAAGATGAAGATGTGAAGTTGTTCCTGCTTGAGAATCAGAATCTTGAGAAGGAATTAAAAGAGCTGGATGAAAAGATAGAAATCGCTCAGCGGGAGATCAATGAGGCAAATCAGACACTTGCCAAAGCAAAAGAGAAATACGGAAAACAAGAAGAGTTTTTGGATCATTTAAAACAGGAAATCGAAACGATCACTGCTCATATTTCTGAAATGAAGCTTACAAAGCAGAAAAAAGAAGGAAAGATTCAGGTTTTAAATGAACAGATCAATACAGAACATATGCGTGAGAGTATGTATCTGGAGTCTAAGGATAAGCTGTATAAAGATCTGAATGAAAAGAAAGCACAGTTAAAGAGATTTGAGGCAGAGACAGAAGAAATTCGTAAGGAATATGAATCTGTCATGGAACAAAAGATACAAAAAGAAAGCGAAGTTGCATTGTATCAGAAGCAGATTCAGGATCTTGAGAGAGAACAAGAAGAGATTGAAATCCGAGTGAATGCTGTCAGAGAAGGCCGTATGCGGGTGGCTGGAGCGATTGAGCGTTCCCAGACTGTGAAAGAACAGCTAAATGTCCGGATCATAGGACTGGATCATCAGATAGAAGAAATAAAACGGCAGATCAATGATCAGGAAAAAGAAAAAGATTCTTCTAGTCAGAAGATCGAAGAGATCAATGAGAAGAAAAAACGATCTGAGATCGAATGTCATAATGCCAAGAGAATCGAAGAAACATTGATAGCGGAACGCCGTCAGATTCAGGAACAGATGGATCAGAAAAGAGAGAAATATCATAGAGTGCGTTCCAACTATGAAACAATGCGGAATATGGCAGAACGTTATGATGGATATGGATTCGGGATCAAGAAGGTGATGGAACAACAGGCTGTGACATCTGGATCATTGGAGCGGTTGCAGATATCATCAAAGTGGAAGAAAAATACGAAACAGCGATCGAGACAGCTCTGGGCGGAAGTATTCAGAACATTGTAACGGATACGCAGAAAACAGCGAAGAAGATGATCGAATATCTGAAGAAGAATCGTTATGGAAGAGTTACGTTTTTGCCGCTGGATGCAGTGAAGGGAAAAGAATTTGCAAGGAAAGAAATTCTTTTAGAACCAGGGGTGATCGGGGCAGCCAACCAACTTGTGATCTATGATGAAGTATATAAGGATTTATTTGCATCACTGCTTGGACAGATTCTTGTTGTAAAAGATATGGATGTAGGAATTAAAATTGCAAATAAATATCATCACAGTGTAAGGATCGTAACGCTTGATGGGGATTCCTTAAACCGAGGCGGTGCAATGTCTGGAGGTGCTTTTAAGAACAAGAGCAATCTGCTTGGAAGATCCAGAGAAGTTGAAGAATTAAAGAAGAAGCTGGATCGATGGACGAAAGCAATCACAGAAGATGAAGAAAAATATCATGAAAATGAAAAAAAACTCAAAGAATATCAGCAAAATATGATAGACTTAGAGAAAGAGATACAAGAAATCTCTTTGGAATTAAATACACAGCAGATGTCACAATCTGCGATCAAGCGAAGAAAAGAAGAGCTTGATAATAGGCACGAACAGTTAAGTATACAGAGACAACAACTGGAAGAAGAATTAAGGAATGCGGAAGATGATGCTGACAGACTGCAAGATGAACAGGTAGATCTTGAAAGTGCAAATGAGCAGGATGAAGAAAGGATCAAGGAGATCAGTGAGATTCTTGAACATCTTAGAAAACATGCCGAACAGCATGCAATGGAAGTTTCCAAGGTTCATATGCAGTTAAGCAAAGAATCACAGAAGTTAGAATTTCAGGAGAATAATCAGGAGCGAGTAAGATCTGAGATCGAACATCTATCAGAAGAGGTTCAAGAAAATCAGAAAGATACTGGAAGTATCAATGAGAATGTAAAAGCATTAAAACAGCAGATTGGACATTTAAAAGAATCATGCGAAGCAATGGAACGAAAGATCATAGAAGATCAGAACAGGCATCAGAAGATGCAGGAAGAAGTGAAGGAGAAAGAAGTCCTTTATAAGGATATCCTTAAAGAACGCGAAGAGATGCTTGAACGTATCAGTGGATATGACAAAGAAATGTACCGTCTGGAGAGTCAGAGAGAGAATCGAAAAGGAAAGAAAAAAGAACTTTTGGATTATATGTGGGAGAATTACGAGATCACATATCATCAGGCAAAACAGAGGATCGATCTGGATGAGACGCAGAGCCTTACAAAGGTTAAGGAAACGATCTCTGAGTTAAAAAATAAGATCAAGAACCTTGGACCAGTTAATATCAATGCAGTCGAAGATTATAAAGAAGTTTCCGAACGTTACGAATTTATGCAGAAACAGCATGAAGATATCGTGACAGCAGAAGCACATCTGACAGGTTTGATGGAAGAACTGGAAGATGCGATGCGCCGTCAGTTTAATGCAAAGTTTAAAGACATCAAACGAGTATTTCAGGAAGTATTCGTAGAATTATTTGGTGGTGGAGAAGCAAGATTGGAACTTACAGATGATGATGTATTAGAATCTGGAATCAGGATCATTGCACAGCTCCAGGAAAGAAACTTCAGAATATGATGCAGTTATCAGGTGGAGAGAAAGCTTTAACAGCGATTTCATTATTATTTGCGATCCAGAATTTAAAACCATCTCCGTTTTGTCTCCTGGATGAG